>ERZ1370068.8868-contig-7689_pt1 | contig 85468 bp, 106 predicted proteins | sample MGYA00561227_ERZ1370068 | MGnify/ENA primary metagenome ERZ1370068 (study PRJEB38410, sample SAMEA6850437) | metagenome | study: Metagenomic assessment of the ecological functions of the soil: analysis of the soil microbiota associated with the...
TGGTATGCTTCGTTCAGTTTACGTATTGCTGTGGACATGGGCGCCGGGTTCACGCCGCTCCGCCGCGCCCACCGGCTGGCGGACGCGCTCGGCATGCGAACGGCTCTGGATCAAGGACGATTCGGTGAACCCGTCGAACTCGTTCAAGGACCGGGTGGTCTCGGTCGCGACGACCATGGCGCGGGCCTTCCGGGTTCGAAGGCGATCCAGCTGCGCATCGACGGGCAACCTCGCGGACGCGACCGCAGCGCATGCCGCGAAGATCGGCATGCCCTGCTACGTGTTCGTCCCCGAGGACCTGGAGCGCGCGAAGATCCTCGCCACGTTGGCGTACGGGGCCAAGGTCGTCGCCGTCACGGGCAACTACGACGACGTCAACCGCCTCTGCAGCGAGGTCGCCGACGCGCTCCCGTGGGCGTTCATCAACGTCAACATGCGGCCCTACTACGCGGAGGGATCGAAGTCGCTCGGCTTCGAGGTCGCCGAGCAGCTCGGCTGGCGCCTTCCGGACCATGTCGTCGTGCCGATCGCCTCCGGGCGCGCTGCTGACCAAGATCCACCGCGCGTTCTCCGAGCTGATCGCGATCGGGGCGGTCGAGGAGAAGCCTTACCGCGTCAGCGGCGCTCAGCCGGAGGGCTGCCGTCCGGTCGCCCAGGCGTTCCAGGACGGCGCCGAGACGGTGCAGCCGGTCAAACCCGACACGATCGCGCGCGGTCGCTCGCGATCGGGAACCCGGCCGACGGGATGTTCGCGATGCAGGTCAGCCGGCAGACCGGTGGTGCGATCGAGTGGTGCACGGGCAGGAGATCGTGGAGGGCGTCCAGCTGCTCGCCTCGACCGAGGGGTGTTCACGGAGACCGCGGGAGGCGTCACCGATTGCCAACCTGAAGCGTCTCGTCGGAGCGAGGCGTGATCGCCCGGAGGAGGAGACCGTCGTCTTCATCACGGGCAACGGCTACAAGACCGTCCAGGCCCTGGAGGGCGCGGTCGAGGCCACCTACCGGGTGGCGCCGGACCTCGACGAGTTCCTGGCCGCGGTCGGCGCCTAGGTTTCGTTCCCCGCATCACGCGGGCTTGCGCTCACGGCCCGCCGACGCACACTCACGCGAGCCCAGCCCGCGGGCGAGCGTTGGCGTCGAGAGGGGACACGTGGGTCGAGGCTCCGCTGGTGCCCGCCGGATGAACCGGCGGTCGTCAGGCACCGCCGGCGGCGATCTGTGCGTCCCCGCTCGCGGCGGCTGATCCTTCCCCCGTTCGAGATCATGTCCGGATGTCGAAAGGGTGAACGGATGTCCACGCACGAAGACCAGATCGCGAGGGATGCGGCCGATCTCGAGAAGTTCGGCTACCAGCAAGAGTTGAACCGGGGGCTGGGGACCTTCAGCTCGTTCGCGGTCGGCGTTCAGCTACATCTCGCCGTCCACCGGGATCTTCACTGCTGTTCTTCCTCGGGATGTCGGCGTTGGGCGCCCGTCTGTGGTGGACCCGGCCGACGGTCGCCCTGTTCCAGTTCATCGTGGCGCTCAACTTCCGCCGAGGTGACGAGCCACTTCCCGCTCGCCGGCTCCGTGTTCCGAGTGGACCGAAGTACCTGGCGGGCCGCGGCTACGCGTGGATCACCGGGTGGTTCTACATCTTCGCCGGCATCCTCACGGTCGCGTCGGTGTGCGCGACGCTCCTCATCGCCCTGATCCCCGCGCTGAACAACATGTTCGGGTGGTCGCGCTGAACGACACGCTCGGGAGCGCCGACCAGAAGGTGATCGCGCTCATCACGCTGGCGCTCATCACGATCCTCAACATCTACGGCGTCCGGCTCGTGGCGATCGTCAACAACACGGGCGTCGTCTTCGAGATCCTCGGGATGGTCGTGTTCGCGGTCTTCCTCGCCATCGTCCACAACCACAACGGCGTGGGGGTGATCTTCCAGTCCTCGCAGGCGGGAACTACTCAGAATTCCCGGCGGCGACGACCGTGCCGTTCTTCCTGGTCGGGATGTTCATGTCGTTGTACGTGATCTACGGCTTCGACACCGCGTCGACCCTCGCGGAGGAGACGAGGAACCACGCGCCGAGGCGCCGAAGGCCCGTGCTCGCGTCGGTGATCCGGGGCCTTCACGGTGATCGGGGCCATCTTCCTGTGGGGCGTGTTGATGTCGCGGCCCCGAACATCGCGGACGAAGGCGGCCGGGCTCGCGACGTCGCCGGGCAACGATCATCGCCGACGTCATGACCCAGGCGGGAACCACGCTCTATCTGCTCGTCGTGTCGGCGGCGATCTTCGTCTGCTGCATGGCCATCCTCACCTCGACCATCCGGCTCGCGTTCGGGATGGCGCGCGACGACCAGCCTGCCGTTCTCGGGGACGATGGCGAAGGTCAGCCCCCGGCTGCACACGCCGATCGCGACCTGCATCATCGCGGGCGCTCTGGCGGCGGTGCCGTTCATCCAGTTCGCGGGGGCGGCCGTTATCGCGAGTCGGAGCGACGGCGTCGATCTACCTGAGCTACCTGCTCGGGAACCTCTCCTTCCTCCGCGCGCGGTCGAAGGGGTGGCCGAGGACGGAGGCGCCGTTCAAGCTCGGTGGCTGGGGGATGGTGGTGAACGTCGTCGCGAACCGTAGGGGCTCCGCGATGATGCTGAACTCCTCTGGCCTTCCGGTGCCGTGAACGCCTGGGATCCGGGCTCGGCGTCGGCATCCAGCTACCTGCGGATCTTCTCGAATCCGAAGCCCGTGCAGTCCGACTACTACACCCAGGGCCAGCAGCTGCTGAACTTCACATCGACTACCTGAACAAGATCCCCGTGATCTGGACCGTGTTCATCGTGATCTTCGGTCGTGGGAGCGCTCTACTACTGGTTCGCACAGAAGAAGAAGCCGCGGGTGCCGGTGGTGCCTCCGGCGAAGACGTGTCGATGGTGACCACCTGGAGACGCCTCGGCGGTGGGTGGGGCGCGGTAGCGCCACCCATCGTTCGTGGTTCCATGACGACATGAAGGTCGTGACCTCGGAGAAGGCCTCCGCGTTCATCGGTGAACGCGGAGGCGAGGCCTCTGGGTCTGGCTCGACCCCGCCGGGGGCCTGAGTCGGCTCGTACGCGTGGTGGCTCGAGGCGCATTGCGAACTCGCCTCGCTCGAGTCGCCGGTCCGGCTTCACGCGCAGCTCTCGACGAACGCATCGCTTCAAGACGCTCCGGATCCGACGGTCTCACCGTGCACTACGACTGGGGCAGGCTCGATCCTCCCGAGGAGCTCCGCTTCGATGTGAAGGGCTGGCGGAAGGCCACCCGACGGCTGGAGGCCTGACTGGAACGGGTGCGTTTTCGTGGGCGACGACATCCCGCGCCGCTGCTCCTAGGTCGTAGCCGGCAGGGGCTCCCTGCCGCCTCGAGCCACCCGTCGACGCGCGCGTCGTCCGCGCTGGCGAGTAACCGATGGAAGTGACGTGTCGCGCATAGTCGACGTAGTCGAAGTCGAGCGTCGAGATCGCCTGTTGCACGACCCCACATCGCCTCGCGCAGGTCGGGAGACGGATCCGCATCAACGCCAAGCCTCGCTCGGTGAACGTCGCGGACCTGCCACCGAAGTAGGCCCGCAGGAGGAGGGCTTGTGCGTCGTCGTCGCAGCCCGTTGTTGATCGGACAGGTTGCCCAGATCGAAGAACGGGTCGCCCATCCCGGCGTACTCGTAGTCGACGATCCACGTGTGGTCGCCGTCTCGGAGGAAGTTCGCGTTCAACAGGTCGTTGTGACAGGTCGATGAGCGGCGCCGGCAGTCGCGGCGAAGGCCGCCTCGATCCGCCCGGCGACCGCGTGCCGGCCTCGTAGTCGTCGGGCACCGCGCACACCGCGCGCGGCCGCGATCTCCGCGGAACCCCTCGACGATCCGGAACACGGGGAAGGTCGCTCGGGATCGGCCGGCAGCCGTGGATCGCCGTGATCGACGACACGACGGATCGCAGCACCCCTTCGTTCCCGAGCGTCTTCCTCCGGGATGCAGGCTGCCGGCGACGAACCGGGTGACGATACGCAGCCCAGGTCCGGGCTCGAACGGCGACCACCTCGGGACTGACCCCGGCTTCGGCGGCGACTCGGCCGGCCTCGACCTCGGCCGCCCGATCGATCCCGAGCAGCTCGGTGTCGGTCCCGGCGAGCCGAAGGACGAAGGTCTCGCCGTCGACCTCGACCCGGTAGTTCCGGTTCGTGATCCCCGCCTCGATCGGCACGACGGCCGTTGCGCGGCCGGGCCACACCGTCGCCAGCGCGGGCTCGAGCCTCGGGTCGTCCGACATCGCGGCGAACGCGTAGCACCAGCAGGTAGCGTTGCACCCGTGGCGCCTTCCGCTCGAGGATCTACGCGCATGATCGGCGCACACGCACACCGGCGGCGCCGGCGTGGGCAGGAACGGGTCGATCGATTGGCTGCTGCCTCCCGCGGTTCGACTCCGGCGCGCTGCTTCGCGGCGCTGCTCGGCGACGAGACGCGCGGGCGCTGGCTCGCTGTCTCCGACCGGCGACCTTCCGGACGCGGCGCCGCTACCGCGCGGACACGCTCGTGCTCGAGACCGAGCACGAGATCGGACACCGGGTCCGTCCACGTCGACGGACTTCATGACGCCGCGCCGGGCGCAGGCGCGGGTCGTGCGGCATCGTCCGCAGGCACGCGCGGCGTCGTCCTCGATGCGCATCGGAGCTGCTCCTGCGCTTCGATTACGGGCTGGCGGTTCCGTGGCTCCGCCAGGACGGCGAAGCTGGTCACGGCGCGTCGCCGGGCCCGACGCGGTCGAACTGCGGACCGACGCGCCGCGATCGACGTCGTGACCGGCAACGTCACCTCGGACTTCCGGATCGCGCGGGAGAGCGCGTCGCGTTCACGATGACCTGGCACCGCTCGTTCGAGCCGCCGCCGCCGCGGATCGATCCGTGGGACGCGCTCAGGAGCACGATCCGCTACTGGAACGACTGGACGGCGCGCTGCTACGTACCAGGGCGAGTGGCGCGAGGCGGTCAACGCGGTCGCTGCTCACGCTCAAGGCGCTCACCTACCGGCCGACGGGCGGCATCGTCGCCGCGCCGACGACGTCGCTGCCCGAGGAGCTCGGCGGCGCGCGCAACTGGGACTACCGGTTCTGCTGGCTCCGCGACGCGACGCTGCACGCTGCTACGCCATGCTGATCGGCCGGCTACGAGGACGAGGCGCGAGGCGTGGCGCGAGTGGCTGCTGCGCGCCGTCGCCGGCGACCCGCGCGACCTCGCAGATCATGTACGGCATCGCCGGCGAGCGGCGGCTGCCGGAGCTGCGAGCTCGACGTGGCTGCCGGGCTACGAGGATTCGCTCCCGGTGCGGGTCGGGCAACGACGCGCTCGCGGCAGTTCCAGCTCGACGTCTACGGCGAGGTCCTCGACCTGCTGCACCAGGCGTCCGCGCGAGGGGCTGCCGCACGAGGCGGCGGCCTGGGAGATGGAGCTCCGCATCCATCGACGTGCTGGAGTCGGCGTGGCGGGAGCCCGACGAGGGGATCTGGGAGGTGCGCGGGGGCCGGCAGCACTTCACGCATTCGAAGGTGATGGCGTGGGTCGGCGTCGACCGGGCGATCCGCGACGTCGAGCTATTCGGGTTCCCGGTGCCGGTCGATCGATGGCGGGCCCTGCGCGACGAGATCCACGCACGAGATCATGTCCGAGGCGTTCGACGACGAGATCGGCTCCTTCGTCCAGTCCTACGGATCGAAGGAGCTGGACGCCGCGCTGCCTCATGCTGCCGCTCGTCGGGTTCATGCTCCGCCGATGACCCGAAGATGGTCGGCACCGTCGCGGCGATCCAGGATCGGGCTGATGGTCGACGGGTTCGTCCGGCGCTACGACACCGCGCTCGCGCGTCGACGGTCAGCCGGGCGGCGAGGGCGCGTTCATCCCGTGCACCGTGCTGGCTCGCCGACTGCCTGTCGCTGCAGGGACACGACGAACAGGCGCGGGAGCTCTTCGAACGCGCGTCCTCGAGCGTCCGCAACGACGTCGGCCTGCTCTCCGAGGAGTACGACGTCGCGAACGGTCGACTCATCGGCAACTTCCCGCAGGCGTTCTCGCACGTGCTCGGTGATCGGGACGGCGCGGCAACCTCTCGCGCGGCATGGTCGGACCGGCCGAGCGGAGGCTGCGACGGCCCCTGGCGGGTCCCTCGGGTGGCGCTGCGAGGCGTCCGGCGGTGAGCCTCGAGGAGGTGAAGGGCGCGGCTCGCGCCGCGCCGCCCTCCTGCTGGACTTCGACGGGACGCTGTCGCCCATCGTCGTCCGGTCCGAGGAAGCGATGCCGGTCGCCGGCGCGGGAGGAGGTCCTCGCCGGGCTGGTCGAGCGTGCCGGAGACGTCACGATCGTCACCGGACGACGGTCCGGATTCATCCGAAGCGTGTTGTCGGGTCGAGGGCCTCGATGTGATCGGGCAGTTCGGGATGGGAGGATTCCCCGGCCCTGCCGGACGGAGGTCCTCGCCGAGGTCAACGCCGCGGTCGCCGGGGAGTCCGGCGTGCGCGTGGTGGACAAGAGCGCGAGCATCGCCGTCCACGTCCGGACGCACGCCCGACCCCGATGCGGCGACCGTCAGGGCTCGCGGGGCCGCTCACCGCGATCGCCGAGCGGCACGGACTGGAGGTCTTGCCCGGGAAGCGCGTGCTGGAGCTCGTCCGGAAGGGGAGCAGCAAAGGGGATCGTCGTCGAAGAGGTCGTCGCTCGAACGGGAGCCGAGGCGGCGCTCTACGCGGGCGACGACCTCAACGACGTGCCCGCGTTCGATGCGCTTGAGGTCCTCGCTGAAGGACGGCGTGCCGATCTGTCGTGATCGCGGTGGTCGGAGAGGAGACGCCGGAGGAGCTCGTCGCGAAGGCGGATCTCACGGTGGCCGGTCCCGAGGAGCTGGTGGCGCTCCTACGGGAGCTCTGACGGCAGGCAGCTCGTAGCCGTCGCCGGTGCGCGCCACCGTCCCGCTGGATCGGCATGTGGGACGCCGCGAGCTGCAGGTCGGCGGCGGCTGCTCGTCTCGAGCAGCCGCCGCCTCGTCGCTTCGTTCGTCCGGCCGTCCATGTCCGACAGCGACACCCACTCGGGATGCGGGACGTTGAGCTGCGACACGAAGGTGTCGCGCCGGCCCACAGGACCGCCTCGTTCACGACGACCGCGAGGTGCCCCGGTGTATGGCCGGGCGCCTCGATCGCTTCGACACCGGTGGCGACGTGGGCGCCGCCTTCGACGGGGTGTCGAGCAACTCGGCGTCCAGCAGCGCCGAGAGCGCCGTCTGCGCGGGGAGCCCGGCGCCGTTCGGCAGCGCCTCGGCTTCGGCCGAGGACCAGAATTCTCGGCCTCGACCCGATGGATCACGTGACGCGCATCGGGGAAGGCGGGCTCGCCGCGAGGCCCGACGAGCCCGCCGACATGGTCGGCATGTCCGTGCGTGATGATCACGCACCGGACGTCCCACGGATGGACGCCGAGGGCCTCGAGTTCCTCGTGGACGTGAGCCGACATCCAGCTTCGGGCGCGAACCGCCCGTTGCCGGCGTCGACCAGGACGAGCCCGTCGGGAGATTCGACGAGGAGCGCCGCGCGACGCGGCCCGGCAGCTTCCCTCCGCGTCGAGGTACGGGCGCACGAACTCGCCCTGGACGGCATCGTCGTACCCCTGGAAGACGAATCGCGGCGAGACCGTTCGCCATCCGTCGATCAGGACGTGGCAGGCGACGCCGTTCGCATCCAGCCGGCGGTCGGGCTCACGCACCGACGGATGCTACGAGACTCGCCTCACGTCGACTACGCAGCTGGCGGCGATGAACCTCTTGGCAGCCAGGGGGCGGGGAGTTGGACTCGCAGGGTTCGGGAGGCGTGGCTTCCCCGGATGCGACCCTTGATCAAGCTATTCGCGAACAGAAGGGTGAAGAGCGTCACCGTCGTGATCATCGACGGCGCGAGGGCGACGATGACGAAACCCACGAGCAGGGTTCCGTCATCCAGCGGTGCTCCCACAGATAGTCTCGAAACCGAGGGGGCGTGTCCCCTGAGATCGGCCCGGCGATCCGCCCCAACCTCTCGTGCATCGAGGTATGTCGACCGGCTCGCTGATCGGGAGACCCAAGCGCGCGGCCAGGATACATCACGGACTGCTCTGTTCCGCGGAACGGGATGGGCTCAGCGATGCGAGCTCGCTCGCTCGATAGCCCCACTCGTGCTCGATGATCTTTCCTGCGAGCTCTACCCGTCCCCATGACCACGCCGGAGGTGCTACCAGTGCCGATCTCCGCCGTCCTGAATCCGCAGGCGGAAACAACCGGGGAGCAGTGTGCTCATGGCGTAGAAGCCGCAGGTGCAGTCTTCTTCAGGGAGCGGCGATGCCACGACGCCGCACCACGCGAGCACGTCGCCGTCACCCACGACCACGAGGCCCCGTCCCAAGCGCCTGACCCCTAGGTCCTCCGCTCCCACGTTGGACGAGCGGGTGCAGTCGCGCTCCTCGCTGGCCGATCGTGTAGCGCCAAGCTCGATAGCCAACGATCGAGGTCGATCCCATCCGGGATCCGGTTCCACCAGTCGTCCATGGGCCCTCAGCGACCGGGTTCGGGTTGCTTCCGGATGTGGATCGGAGGGGCGCGATCGCCGGCGAAGGCTCTTTCACGGGAGAAGACTCCGGGCTCCTCGACCGGCTCGGATGAAGACCGGTCCGACGCTGCGTGCCGATGTTCATGGCTTCGCCTCCTCATGCATCGGGTGCTGTCCCCCATCAGTACCGACGAACGAGGGGTGCTGACAAACGTTCGCCCATCAGCATCTGTCGTGACGACATCTGAGGTCGACGCCGCACCATGTTCCGCGCGGCACGGCTCCTACTGGCCCGCGGTCGGCGATCCAGGGCGGTGGCTGCCGCGCACGATCGCCGAACGGCTCGCGTCCCGGAAGATCGTCCGGACCGACGGGGAGAGCCGAACGATCGACAGGCCGTTCGCGGACCCGATCCCGCCTGGCAGCACGACGTTCTGCACGTTCCCCGCCGGGATCCGGGCGCAGAGGAACGCGAGCCGCAGGACGTTCGTGAGCGGCAGGTCCGTCGAGAGCTGCGCATCCCGGCCGAGACCCACCGGAGCAGCGCGGTCGGGTCCTTCTCGAACTCCGTCCGGAACTGGGTGAGCGCGGCGATGAGCACGCGGCCCCCGTCCTCGCTCCTGCCGAAGTCGCCCGACCGCAAGCTGTGACGGTCGCGGCTGAACGCGAGGACCTCCGCGCCGCGCAACCGTTGCACGCCTGGGTAGGAAGTCCGCTCGGGAGAAGCTGTCGTGCATCGGGAACGGCACCCGGATCGTCAGCCCGCCGATCTGGTCGATCATCGATGTGAGCCCCCAGAACGACGTCAGGGCGAAGTACTGGATGTGGATCCCGCTCATCTGCTCGACGGTCTTGACCAGCAGCGGCGGACCCCCGATGGCCATCGACGCGTTGATCTTGTTCGTCCCATGGCCCGGGATCGAGACCCACGAATCGCGTGGGATACCGATGATCACGGCGTGTCCGGTTCTTCTGGTCGAGCTCGATCAGGTGGATCGAGTCGGCGAGCCCGCGCTCGGGAGCCTGGTAGGGCGCGCGCCGGAGCCGATCGCGAGGATCGAGAATCGGCCGGTTCCCGGTGAGGTCCGGTGTGTATCCGGCGTGCGCGGCCGAAAGCATGATCGGTGGGTCCCCGATGCCTCGCTCGAGCCGGGTGCGATCGCTCCGCAGGGCGGAGCCGAGGGTCCAAGCCGCGAGCGCAAGGATCACGAAAGCCGCTCGCCGCCTCATGGGGGCCCCGTCGCCGAGGCATCCGGCGCATCCGGCGAGCTCCGGCAGGCTCTTCTCGACCTTCCCATCCCTCCGTCGCACGTCGTAGGAAACGATCTTCCAGCTGCCTCCGACACGCTGGAAGAAGAACCGCCCCGTGCTGTCGAACCTCGTGTTCGACGATCCGGCGATCCTCCGACCGAGCGCTCGGAATCGCGCGTTCACGAGGACCATGACCGGCTTGCCCTTCCGTTCGAGCAGGACCGTCGTGCTGATCGCGGACGGACGCGGCACGATCGCGTCGTATGCCTCGCCGGCCGTCGCACCCGCGGTAAGGACCCGGACGTCTTCCGGGCCCGGGCCCTCGCGGCCCTCGCGAAGTAGGGCCAGAGGCTCTCGTAGGTTCCGCTCTGCCAGTGGGCGGGATCCAAGAAGGCACTTCGGTAGAGCCGTGTGATCGACGCGATCGCCCTCTGCGACGCGAGCTTGGATGCCCCGTGGAGACGCAGGAGGGGATCGGTCCGGACCGGCTTCCTCGATCCGATCGCGGCCGTTGGAAGAGCGCCGGACCGGGCGACCGCGAACGCGAACGCCGGTGTTCGTTCCGGGCCGGTCTGGATGATCGAGGGGCGAAGGCGATCCGATCGTCCCGGGATCCGAACACGAACACCGATCACGGCGATCGCTGCGACCAGCACCACCCCGGCCGCGATCATCCGCCAAGGACGCACGAGGCTCGATCCCTGATCATGTCTGTTTCATCCGCATACGTCGCGAGGAACGCGCCGGTCGTCGTCACTTGACCGTCCACGAGTCGAAGTGACCTGAGCACACCAGTCATCGCGGAAGACGCGCTTTCCGCCGCCGACGACGACCGGGTCGATCATCAAGCCGGAACTCGTCGACGAGGTCGTGTTCGACCAACGTGTTTATCAACTCGCTGCTGCCGACCACATGCAGGTCCTTGCCATCCTCCTGCTTCAGTGCAGCCACGGCCTTCGGGATGTCGTCACCGAGGAGGTTCGAGCCCGACCACTCGAGCGGCTCGCTGAGCGTCCTCGACGCGACGTACTTCGGCAACGTGTTGAGCGGCCCGGCGACCGCCTCCTCTTCTTCCGGTGCGTTCGGCCAGTAGCTCGCGAGGAGCTCATACGTCCGGCGCCCGAACACGAAGCCACCCGCGGCGGCGTAGCCCTCGACGACCCACTTCCGCGCGAGATCGTCGAAGTACTGCAGGTGCCAGCCTCCCTGTCGAAAACCGCCACTCGTGTCCTCATCCGCATAGCCCGGAGCTTGGACAACCCCGTCCAGCGTCATCCATTCATTCGCGATCAGCTTGCGCATCTCGCCTCCCTCAACCGGTCTGATCATCAGGCGATGTGCGCCCGCAGGAGGTGCACCGTTCCGGATACGCCCTTGAGCTCCACCGGACCGATATCTCCGAACGCGATCCCCGTCTCCTGCGAGGCGTCGGCGACCGCCTGGCTGACCAGCACCTCGCCCTGCCGCGCATAGTCGGCGATGCGCGCAGAGAGGTTCACGGTCTGGCCGAAGTAGTCGCCCTCCTGGAACAGGACCGGCCCCGCGTGCAGGCCGACGTGGGCTGGCGGCAACCCGGCGGCGGCCAGCCCGTCCACCATCTCGAGGGCGGCACGAACGCCGGGGCCCGGATCGCCGAAGTAGAACATCACGCCGTCGCCCAGCCACTTGATCGGCTTGCCGCCGTGCTGCACGGAGCTGCGCTGCACCAGCCGCGCGACCGTCGTCGACAGATCAGCGGCCGCATCGTCGCCGCGTTCCTGGGTGAGCCGCGTGTATCCGCTGATATCGAGGAAGCAGATCGCCGGTTGTCGTTCGAGGGCGGCTGTGGATCCCGGCCTTCGCCATCAGCACCTCGAACGCCTTCGATGATGTTGGCGGTCCAGGCGCGAGCCTGCTGCGCGTGGTACATGGCCAGGACGGCTTGCTCCGAAAGCGGGGCGATCCGGTCGGCGAGGTCGGCGTTCGCGATCTCCTCCGGGCCCTTGCCCGCCGCCATGGCCGGCTCGATCACCTCGGAGTTCCACCATGCGCCCTCCTGTTCGGCGATCCGCCGGGTGCTGTCGCCCTGGACGCGGAGCAGACGCTCGATCGCGGGCGGCCGGAATCCCGCGGCGAGCTGGAGCTCGACGAACGGCACGATCGCCATCTCATCCTCGCGAAGTCGGTCATCGGGCGACGGTTGCGCCATGCCGATCGCTTCGCGGACGACCATCAGCAGCTCGAGCGGGATCCCGGTCCGGTCGGCTGACCTGCTGGAACGTCTCGGCGGCGAGGGCGGCGAACCGCTCGTAGCTGGCCGCGTCGAGGAAGTCGAGCGACAGGGCACCGCTCTGGATGCCGGCGGCCACACCTTCGAGCGGGATCCCGGCATCCTCGAGCGATTTCGCCATCAGCACGCGGCGCACGTCGCCCGGCGAGAAGCGATCCGGATCCTCGGGGGCGAGGATGCCGAGATCCACGAGTCGAACGAGATAGGAAGGCTCGACCCCCACCCGCTCGGCGGCGTTCTCGCGTGAGTACCAGGTCACGTCGCCAGCCTACCGGGGCTGCGATACCTGTCGGAATGCCGGCGGCGATCTTGGCCAGGATGTCGGGTTGACGTGGGTCCGCGCCTCGCGCTCGGTGTTTGGGGTGAAGGACAGATGGCACACGAAGTGGTATTGGCCGGATGCGGCGTTTCAACGATCGGTAGATTTTGTGCGCAAGGTGACCAAGTATCCAGGGCGCAACGCCAGGCCACGTGCGCGACGTGGGGATGGTGACAGCCAGGGAGTCAGCGACATGTCCAGCGCGCAGTTGTACGACACGATCGGAGCCGCGTACACCGTGACGCGGCGCACCGAGCCGCGGATCGCCGCGCAGGTCTGGGCTGCGCTCGGCGATGCGCGGACGGTATTGAATGTCGGGGCTGGCACCGGCTCCTACGAGCCCTCCGACCGTGACGTCACCGCGGTGGAACCGTCGGCTGTCATGCGTTCGCAGCGTCCGCGCAGGCGCAGCGCCGTGCGTGGCTGCTGTCGCGGAGAGCCTTCCGTTCGAGGACCAGTCCTTCGACGCCGCGATGGCTTTCGCCACCGTCCATCACTGGCAGGACCCGATCGCCGGCCTGCGCGAGATGCGGCGCGTCGCTCGCCGCGTGGTGGTCTTCACGCACGACAGCAGTGACACCGGATGGCATCGTCGGTTCTGGCTGACTCGTGACTACCCGCCTGAGGTCGCTGACTTCCTCGTCGGCCGGCCTTCGCTGACCGAGCAGGCCCGCGCGATCGGAGCCCGCATGGAGCCGGTGCTCATCCCGTGGGACTGCGCGGACGGCTTCTTCGAGGCCTACTGGCGCCGGCCCGAGGCATACCTGGACGAGACATGTCCGTCGCGGAATATCGGTGTGGGCCAGGGTCGGGCCGGATGCCGAGCAGCGGGCAGTGCGCAGCCTCCGTGATGACCTTGACTCAGGCCGGTGGGCCGAACGCAACCGCGACCTCGTCGCTCTCGATGCAGCGGAGCTTGGCCTTCGCCTGCTCGTAACCTGATCACACCCACTTCGCGCCTCGCGGCCGGACACGGCGATGCAGCCTTTCGCTCTCCATCTCTGATCTCCCGGACCGGGGTTGACACGACGTTCGATGCCCCTACACTGACTGGACCATGTCAACCAGGGCTGTGACCGGACGCAGCAGCCTCGTACTTATCGCATAGGCGCGGGCGGGCGATAGCCCGACAGACCCCCGCGCCAGACGCCCCTCGCCACGCGAGGGGTTTTTCTACCCCGGGTTCGGATGAACGCTCAGCGACGGATCGGGGACGAGTCCAGCTGAAGGGAAGGAGTCACCATGAGGTACGAATTCGATCGGAACGGCACCGTCGTCGCGAGCGTTCTGTGGGAAGGCCCGGGACAGGTGACCGTCGAGACCGCGGACAGCAGCACCCGTGCGGTGGTCGATCGATACCTGTCCTCGGAGGTCGTGTACATGGGCGGCGGGTTCGGCCTCGACGAGGACCAGAGCGGCGATGTCCTGCAGCTGCGCCGGCGCGATTGGACGCCGTGGGAGTTCGAGCGCGCGTGCAGGAACCTGGCGCACCGGCTGCAGGCGACCGTCCGTCGGGTCGAGACCGGACCCGTCGAGGATCGGGAGGCGGCCGCGCGATGAAGGTCACCGGGGCCCTGGCCCTCTTGCGAGCCCTCGAGCACGAAGGGGTCGAGGTGATCTTCGGTATCCCGGGCGGGGCGAGCATGCCCATCTACGACCCGCTCGTCGACGGCTCGTCGATCCGGCACATCCTCTGCCGCCACGAGCAGGGCGCGGGTCATGCGGCGGAGGGCTACGCGTGGGCCACCGGACGGGTCGGCGTCTGCATGGCGACCTCAGGTCCCGGCGGGACCAACCTCGTCACGCCGATCGCCGACGCGAAGATGGACTCGGTCCCGATCGTCGCGATCACGGGCCAGGTGCCGACGCCCGTGGTCGGCAACGACGCGTTCCAAGAGGCCGACATCACCGGCATCACGATGCCCATCACGAAGCACAACTTCCTGGTGAAGGATCCCGCGCTGATCGCCGAGACCGTGCGTGAGGCATTCCACATCGCCTCGACCGGCCGCCCGGGCCCCGTCCTGATCGATCTCCCGAAGGACGTGCTCCTTCGGAGACGACCTGGAGCTGGCCCGAGCGCATCAACCTGCCCGGCTACAAGCCCACGACGAAGGGCAACCAACGCCAGGTCGGGGAAGCCGTGAAGCTGATCATGGCGGCCGAAGCGTCCCGTGCTCTACGTCGGCGGTGGCGTGATCAAGGCCGACGCGCACGCCGAGCTCGCGAAGCTCGCGACCGTCGGCCGCCTGCCGGTCGTCACCACCTCTGATGGCGCGCGGAGCGTTCCCCGACTCGCACGAGCTGTGCCTGGGGATGCCGGGGATGCACGGCAACTACACGGCCGTCACCTCGATCCAGAAGGCGGATGTCCTCGTCGCGCTCGGGGCCCGCTTCGACGACCGGGTGACGGGCAAGCTGGCGGCGTTCGCACCCCAGGCGAAGGTGATCCACGTCGACATCGATCCGGCGGAGATCGGGAAGAACCGCGTGGCCGACGTGCCGATCGTCGGCGATTGCAAGGACGTGATCGCGAAGCTCGCCGCCGAGTTGGACGCGCGGCAGCACGAGGCCGGCGGCGTGCCGGACCGCTCCGGCGTGGCTCGGGCAGCTCGCCGACTGGCAACGGCGGTTCCCCTACCGCTACGACCAGCAACCGGACGGGCCGCTCAAGCCGCAGTACTGCGTCGAGCGCCTCCGCGAACACTCCGACGCGGACACGATCGTCGTGGCGGGCGTCGGGCAGCACCAGATGTACGCGTCGCAGTACTGGCATTTCGAGCACCCGCGGCACTGGATCAACTCGGGTGGTCTCGGCACGATGGGCTTCGCGGTCCCGGCAGCGCTGGGCGCCAAGGTCGGGCAACCGGACAAACGGGTCCTCGCGATCGACGGCGACGGCTGCTTCCAGATGACCGCGCAGGAGCTCGCGACCAGCACCACGGAGAAGCATCCCGTTCATCACGGCGATCTTGAACAACGGGTACCTGGGCATGGTCCGCCAATGGCAGGAGCTGTTCTTCGCGGAACGGTATTCGGGCGTCTACCTCGATCCCGATGTGCCGGACTACGTGAAGCTCGCCGAGGCGTACGGCGCGGTCGGCTCCGGGCGGACGATCCCGGCGAGGTCGACGCGGTGATCGAGAAGGCCTTCTCGGTGGAGGACCGGAGCGTCGTGATCGACTTCCGGGTGGATCCGCGCGAGATGGTCTTCCCGATGGTCCCGGCCGGGCGCGTCGAACGACGACATCATCCTCGACCCCGAGGGCGCGACACCCACGAGCGATCCCGCGGAGGCTCCGATCGTATGAGCAACGGCTCGAGCGGCGGCGGAACGCTCCACACGATCTCGGTCCTCGTCGAGGACAAGCCCGGGGTGCTCACCCGTGTGGCCGGGCTCTTCTCGGCGCGTGGGTTCAACATCGACTCGCTCGCGGTGGGACCGACCGAGTCCTCGGGCCTGTCGCGGATGACGATCGTGATCAACGTCGAGCACGAAGCCCCTCGAGCAGATCACGAAACAGCTCAACAAGCTGATCAACGTGATCAAGATCCTCGAGCACGAGCCCGGATCCGCGGTCGAGCGTGAGCTGATGCTCGTCAAGGTCCGCGCCTCGGGCGACGATCGAGCGCGGGTGATGGAGATCGCCGAGGTCTTCCGAGTGAACATCGTCGACGTCACGGCGTCCACGCTCACCCTGGAAGCGACCGGCAAACCCGACAAGCTGGAGGCGCTTCTGTCGCTCCTGGACGACTTCGGATCGTCGGAGCTGTCACGCACCGGGCGGATCGCGCTCGGGCGCGGCGACCGAGGGATCAGCGAGCGTGTGCTCCGGGCGGCGAACGACTGAGCGAAAGGCGAGCCAGATGGCCACGATCTTCTATGAGAAGGACACCGACCCCGGCGTACTGGCGGATCAGAAGATCGCAGTGCTCGGGTACGGCTCGCAGGGCCACGCGCACGCGCAGAACCTGAAGGACAGCGGGCTCGACGTGCGGGTCGGGCTGCGGAACGGTTCGTCGAGCCGCCCGATGGCCGAGGAGGCCGGGCTCCGCGTCCTGGAGATCGGCGACGCGGTCCGCGAGGCCGACGTCGTGATGGTCGTGCTGCCCGACACCTCGCACGGCGCCGTATACGCGAAGGGAGATCGCCCCGAACCTCGAAAGACGGCGACATGCTGATGTTCGCGCACGGGTTCTCGGTGCACTTCGGCACCGTGGTTCCACCCGCCGGGGTCGACGTCACGATGATCGCGCCGAAGGGCCCCGGGCACCTCGTCCGCAGGACCTACGAGCAGGGGATCGGGACGCCGGCGCTGGTCGCGGTCCAGCAGGACGCGACCGGCAAGGCGCGGGCGCGCGCGCTCGCCTATGGCTCCGCCATCGGCGCGCGCGCGCCGGCATCATCGAGACCACCTTCAAGGAGGAGACGGAGACCGACCTGTTCGGCGAGCAGACGGTGCTGTGCGGCGGGATCTCCGAGCTGGTCCGCAACGGCTTCGACACGCTCGTCGAGGCCGGCTACCAGCCCGGAGATCGCCTACTTCGAGTGCCTGCACGAGCTCAAGCTGATCATCGACCTGATCTACGAGGGCGGGCTGTCCTGATGCGCTACTCGGTGTCGGACACCGCGGAGTGGGGCGACTACCAGAGCGGCCCGAAGGTGGTCGACGGCCCCTCGCGTGCGGCGATGGAACAGGTCCTCGCCGCGATCCAGGACGGTTCGTTCGCCAAGCGATGGATCGCGGAAGCCGACGCCGGCTTCCCGGAGTTCCTCCGACTTCGGCAGCAGGCGCAGACGTCCCAGCTGGAGCAGGTGGGGCGGCAGCTGCGTCAGATGATGCCGTGGTTGGAGTCCGAGAAGAAGGTGCCGAGCTGATGAGCGAGAACGCAGACCCCGAGGTAACCGCGGGCTCAAGCAGCGAAGCGGTAGCCCACTTCGATCAAGTCAGGATCTTCGACACGACCCTGCGCGACGGCGAGCAGGCGCCGGGCATCGCGCTCACCCAACCTGAGAAGCTCGAGATCGCGGAGCAGCTCGCTCGTCTCAACGTCGACATCATCGAGGCGGGGTTCCCGATCTCGTCGCCGGGCGAGTTCGAGGCCGTTCGCCAGATCGCGAGCTCGGTACGAGGGCCGGTGATCGCCGCGCTCGCGAGGACGGCGACCGGCGACGTCGAGCGCGCAGCCGAGGCGCTTGAAGGGCGCCGAGCGGTGGCGGATCCACACGTTCATCTCGACCTCCGACGTGCAGCGCGAGTCGATGCTGCGGATGAGCCCGCAGCAGGTCCTGCAAGCGATCGAGGACAACGTCCGGCTGGCGAAGAGCTACACGGAGGATGTCGAGTTCTCCGCGCAGGACGCGACGCGGACCGAGCTGGACTTCCTCCTGGAGTGCTTCCGCGTCGCGGTCGCGTGCGGCGCCACCACGATCAACGTGCCGGACACGGTGGGCTACGCCACGCCCACCGAGTTCGGCGAGCTGGTGCGGACGGTGCGCGATGCCGTTCCCGACCCGGTCGCGATCTCGACCCACTGTCACAACGACCTCGGCCTGGCGGTCGCCAACGCGCTGGCCGGGATCGAGAACGGCGCACGGCAGATCGAGGTCGCCGTGAACGGGATCGGCGAGCGCGCCGGGAACTGCTCGCTCGAGGAGGTCGCGATGATCGTCCGCACGCGCGGCGAGCACCTCGGCGTACGACACGGGCTCAACCTGAAGGAGATCGTGCGAACGTCGCGACTGGTCTCCATGACGACGGGCTACGGCGTCCAGCCGAACAAGGCCGGTCGTGGGCTCGAGCGCCTTCGCGCACGAGAGCGGGATCCATCAGCACGGCGTGCTGCGCGAACCGGGCGACCTACGAGATCATGGATCCGCATAGAGATCGGCCTCGAGGGGAACCGACTCGTCCTCGGCAAGCACAGCGGACGGCACGCGTTCGTCGACGCCCTCCAGAAGCTCGGGATCACGCTGGAGGAGGTTCAGCTCAACCGCGCGTTCGCCCGGTTCAAGCGATCTGGCGGACCGCAAGATCAGCCCTCACGGACCACGACCTCGAAGCGATCGTGACGGAGGAGATCGGCAGCGGGAAGGAGGATCTTCTCGTCCTCGAGGCGGTCCAGGTCGGCGGCGGAACGCACCTGGCCCCGACGGCGACGGTCCGGCTCCGACGCGGCGACGACCTGATCGAGGAGTCCGCCATGGGCGACGGGATGATCGACGCCGTGATGGGGCGCGCTCGGCCGCGCGGCGGGGATCGAGCCTCGGCTCGTCGCCTTCAACGTCTCCAGCGTGACCGGAGGCTCCGATGCGTTAGGCGACGTGGTCGTCCAGCTCGACGTCGACGGCCGGCGGGTCACCGGCCGCGGGGTCGCGACCGACGTGGTGGAGGCGAGCGCCCGGGCCTACCTGGCGGCGATCAACCGCGCCCTGCAGATGCAGGCGGCCGGCGACGGACCGCGCGGCGAGGTCACGTCTCTGACCTACCGGATCGGCGTGATCCGTGGCGATGGGACGGGGCCCGAGGTGGTCGCCGAGGCGCTGAAGGTCCTGAGGCCGTCCGCGACGGCTTCGACGTCGATGCGGGTGGAGTTCGACCTGGGCGCCGACCGGTACCTGCGGACCGGCGAGACCCTTCCGGACGACGAGCTCGATGGGCTCCGAGGCTGCGCCGCGATCTTGCTCGGCGCGGTGGGTGACCCGCGTGTGCGGCCCGGGATCCTGAGCGCGATCTGCCCTTCGCATCCGCTTCGAGCTGGACCAATACGTCAACCTCCGTCCGGTGATCCGCTACCCGGGCGTGCAAACGCTCGTGCCGTCGCACACGGAAGAGGATGTGAACTTCGTCGTCGTGCGTGAGAACTCCGAGGGCTGTACAGCGGGGCCGGCGGCTTCCACCGGAAGGGCACGCCGCACGAGGTCGCCGTCCAGGAGTCGATCAACACCCGCCACGGGGTCGAGCGGATCGTGCGCTACGCGTTCGACGTGGCGTCCAACCGGCGCAGGCACCTGACGCTCGTGCACAAGACGAACGTGCTGACGTTCGCCGGCGATCTCTACCAGCGGGTCGTCGACGACGTGGCCGCGGAGTTCCCCGACGTCCAGACCGATTACGTTCACGTGGACGCCGCGTGCATCTACTTCCTCGACCAGCCGAGCCGGTTCGACGTCATCGTCACCGACAACATGTTCGGCGACATCATCACGGACCTCGGGGCCATGATCCAGGGCGGGATGGGCGTGGCGGCCGGCGCGAACATCGCCCCGGACGGCGTGTCGATGTTCGGAGCCGATCAGCGGCACGGCGCCGGATCATGCCGGCAAGGGAACGATCAACCCGTTGGCGGCGATCGCGGCGATGCAGATGCTGCTGGTGTCCCTGGGTGAGGTGAAGGCGGCCGACCGGGTGCACGCCGGGATCGGCTACGCGACCCAGCGCATGAAGAGCATGCGCGCTGGCGAGATGGGCTACGCGACCTCGGAGGTCGGGGACCTCGTCGTGGAGGGCGCGACGTCATGAGTGACACGAAGCGTGCGGTCGAGCTCTACGACACGACGCTTCGCGACGGGGCCCAGCGGGCCGACCTCAGCTACTCGATCGACGATCGCCTGCGCATCCTGCACAAGCTCGACCAGGTGGGCTTCCCGTTCGTGGAGGGAGGGTGGCCGGGCGCGAACCCGCGCGACACCGAGTTCTTCTCACTGGCATCGAAGGAGACCCTCAAGCACGCCCAGCTCACGGCGTTCGGGATGACGCGCAAGGCGGGAGGAGCGACGCGACGACGTCGCGGGCGTTGCGCGACCTGCTCGACGCCGGGACCGAGGTCGTCTGCCTGGTGGGCAAGGCGTGGGATCTCCACGTCACCCAGGCGCTCCGGACCGATCTGGACGAGGGCGTCGCGATGGTCCGCGACTCCGTCGGCGTTCCTGCGGGCGCAGGGCCGGCGCGTGTTCTTCGACGCGGAGCACTTCTTCGACGGATACCTGACCGACCCCGGTGTTCGCGATGCGCGGTGCTGGCCGCCGCCGAGGAGGCCGGAGCCGAGCGCTCTGGTCCTGTGCGACACGAACGGCGGGATGCTCCCGTTCGACGTCGCCCGGATCGTCGAGCCGAGGTCGGCGAGCAGACGAACGTGCCGCTCGGGATCCACGTCCACAACGACGCGGGATGCGCGGTCGCGAACTCGCTGATCGCCGTCGATGCGGGAGTCTTCCAGGTGCAGGGGACGATCAACGGGTACGGCGAGCGGACCGGCAACGCCGACCTCATCCCGATCACCGCCGACCTCGTGCTGAAGATGGGCATCGCGGACGCTCTGCCTGCGGGTGCGGTGGAGCATCTCACGGAGCTCGCGCGCTACGTCGCCGAGGTCGCCAACGTCGCGCCCGACTCGCACCAACCGTAGCCGCCGGACGCTACGCGTTCACGCACAAGGCCGGCCTGCACACCAGCGGGGTCGCCCGCCTGTCCCGCGCCTATGAACACATCGACCCCGAGGTGGTGGGGAACCGCCGAGGTGTGGTCGCGTCGGACTACGGCGGCGGGGCCACGATCCGCATGAAGGCCGACCGAGCTCGGCGTCGCGATCGATGACGCCGCGCATCCCGAAGGCCGTCGAGGAGATCAAGCGGCGGGAGGCGGCAGGCTACGCGTTCGATGTCGCCGAAGCGTCGCTCGACCTCCTGATGCGCCGGGCCGCCGGCTGGTCCCAGCCGTTCTTCGACATCGAGAGCTACCGCGTCCACGTGGAGGAGCGGGTCGCCGACGACGAGCCGCCACTCGCCGAGGCCACCGTCAAGGTCCGAACGAAGGGCACGCCGGCACATCGAGTCAGCCGAAGGGCAGGGCCCGGTGGGCGCGCTCGACAGACGCGCTCCGCAAGGCGCTGACGAACGACTACCCGGAGCTCGACTCGATGGAGCTCGAAGATTTCCGGGTTCGCGTGCTGGACGAGAGCGTCGGGACCGGGGCCGTCGTCCGCGTCCTGATCGACATGTCCGACGGTGAGCAGGCGTGGACCACGGTCGGCGTCTCGGAGAACATCATCGAAGCGTCCTGGGAGGCGCTGACGGACGGATACCTCTTCGGTTTGCTTCATCCCCGGTCGCCGGAGGGTGAACACGGTGCCGTTCGACGCGCGAACCGGCCGGTCCTGCGCTACGCTCGCGACCTCTATCGGCGCGGCCGGCGCTGACGCTCGTTCCCTCGTTTGGAGGATCGTGATGGGAGTCACAGCGCTCTGGTTCTTCGGCCTGCTGGTCGTCATCGTCGACATCGCCGCGACGGTCGACGTGATCCGGCGTCCCGACCTGGGAGGCGGCGCGAAGGTCCTCGGGTGCTGCTGATCTTCATCCTGCCGGTGCTCGGGGCGATCGCGTACGCGATCGCCCGTCCCTCGGTGGTCGACTTCGGGGAGAACCGCGACGAAGCGAAGAAGGCGGCCTCGGAGGCGGAGGCGGAGCAGAGCTCGAGACCGAGCGAGGGATCTGGGCCCGACCGAAACAGTGAGGGTCGGCCTGCGCCCCGTCTCAGGGCGGAGGCGAGGCTCGGAAGCTCACGATCCGGACGATCCGATCCTCGATCTTCTTCGCGGTCCACTCGTTGAACCCGCTCGAAAGGATCGAGAACTCGACCCATCCCCCGTGCGCTCCAGCCACACCCAACCCGACAGCGCCGAGGCGTCGTCGAGGGTCCCCGTCTTCGCGCGGATCCGGATGTCCTGAGGCGATCCTAGAGCGTCCCCTGGCCACCCGCGGGGAGCGACGCACGCAGAGATCGGGCCCCACGAGGCGCCGTCGGCGTCCCACAGCAGCTCGAGGATCCCACGGGCGGTCGCCCTGTTCGCGTAGCTGAGGCCGGAGGAGTCGTATGACCCTGAAGTCTTGGCCGTGCATATCGGTGAAGCGGTCGATCGCCCTCGCGCCGTTCGCGATCGTGCCTCGGCCCCACTCGTCGGCCCCGAGGTACTTGCCCAGCACTTCCGCCCAGAAGTTCCTCGACTGGAGGTCCATCCGTCGGATCAGATCCCGGAGCGGGGGCGACGCGATCTGAGCGATCGGGTGGAGCCCCGCCCGCGCGATGGCCCATCCCGGGCTTGTGACCGACCCGGATCCCGAGGAGTTCGAGGCGCGCGGTCAGCTTGGTCGCCGCGCGAAGCTCGGGATCGGTGACGTGGACGCCGCGATGATCGCGTGTTCTCCCGATAGGTGAGGGCCGTTGGCAGCGGGATGTAGTCGGCGGGGAAGTAGTCGCTTCCAGCCGCGCGCCCACCAATCCCTCGCGAAGGGCCCGGTGTTCCCCATCACGGACCCGCGGATCCGGTGGACGCCGGCATCCCGTATCGCCCGCGCGAGGGCGGCGATCCGGTGTTCCGTCGATCCCCGGGTCTCCGTGGCCGACGATCCAGAGGTTGCCGCGGATCACCCCGCGCGGCCCCGGCAGCGCGGTGGCGCTGGCGTTCGTGCGGATCGTCCGCCACGGGCGATACCGCTGCAGCAACGCCATGGAGAGCAGGAGCTTCTCGTTCGGAGGCCGGTGGCCGTCCCACCCAGCCGAGGTGCCCGAACCACGAGGTCTCCATCCATCCCGATCGCGACCGAGACGGGACGGTCCCCGATCGCGGTTGTGATGTCGCGCATCCATGCCGGCTGGGTCGCGACTGGCGTTGCGGTCCGGGCGCGCCCACGCTGGGTTCGCGGGCACGGCGAGCGCGATGAACGCGGTCAGCAGACAACAGGCGATCCGGCGGGCGCGGGCCATCGCGCGATGGTACCGCCGCATAGACTTCGCGCAGCCGGTTGAGGAGGACGGATGTGAGGACGATCGATCGAACACGGGTCCACGAGCTGATGGAACGCGAGCGAAGCCTGTTCCGTGACCGTCACCCCCGCTCGAAGGAGCTCGCGGACGACGCTCGAGGCCTCGCTGCTCTTCGGCGTCCCGATGAACTGGATGACGCGGTGGCCGGGCGACCATCCCGTGTTCGTCGATCGAGCCGAAGGCGCGCGGTTCTGGGACGTCGACGGCAACGCGTTCGTGGACTTCTGCTTGGGAGACACCGGCGGGATGGCGGGGCACGCTCCGAAGGAGTCCCTCGAGGCGATCGCGGAGCAGGCGGCGCGAGGCATCACCCTGATGCTGCCGACCGAGGACGCGACGTGGGTGGGTCGGGAGATGGCTCGGCGCTTCGGTGTCCCGTACTGGCAGTTCTGCCTGACCGCCACCGACGCCAATCGGTTCGCGATCCGATGGGCACGCCAGATCACCGGGCGCTCCAAGATCGTCGTCCATGACTGGAACTACCACGGGTCGGTCGACGAGACCTTCGCGACCCTCGACGACGACGGCAACGTCATCGAGCGAGAAGGGAACCTCGGCAAGCCCGTGCCGCTCGCCGAAACCACCCGCGTGGTGGAGATCAACGACCTCGAGGGCTCGAGCGAGCGCTCGCCGAACGCGACGTCGCGCTGTGCCTCTTCGAGCCGGCCCTCACGAACATCGGGATCGTGTTGCCCGATCCCGGATACCACGACGCGGTCCGCGAGCTCTGCACCCGATACGAGACCCTGTTGCTGATCGACGAGACGCACACGATCAGCGCCGGGCCCGGAGGATGCACCAAGGCGTGGAACCTGCAGCCCGACATCGTGACGATCGGCAAGACGCTCGGTGCGGGCATCCCTAGCGCCGCCTACGGCCTCACCGACGCGGTCTCGCAGCGGATCTACGAGCACACCGACTGGAAGAACGCCGACGTCGGTGGGATCGGCGGCACCCTCGCCGGTAATGCCCTGTCGCTCGCCGCGATGCGCGCGACGTTGGGCGAGGTCCTGACCGACGAAGCCTTCGAACGCATGATCGCGTTGGGGAGCGTTTCGAGCAAGGCGTCCAGAGCGTGATCGAGGGTCGGGAGCTTCCGTGGCACGTGGTGCGCCTCGGCTGCCGGGTGGAGTACCTGTTCCGGCCGGATCGCGCCCGGAACGGGAGTGAAGCCGCGGCAGGGCAGGACGACGAGGTCGACCCGTTCATCCATCTGTACCTGTTGAACCGGGGTGTCCTGATGACGCCGTTCCACAACATGGCGCTGATGTCGCCGGCGACGACCGCGGAGGACGTCGATCGGCATACGGAGGTCTTCGGACAGATGGCGGAGGAGCTGGTGGGAGCCTGATGCCGGCGGTCGCGAGGTTCCTCTACATCACGATCGACGCGCAGGACGCGGAGCGGATCGCGGACTTCTGGGCCGCGGTGCTCGATACCGAGCGGGAAGAGGAACTGGACAACGGACGCTTCCTGGTCCTGAAGGGTCGCGACGACCTGCCCGCGCTCTGCGTCCAACGCGTCCCCGAACCGAAGCGCGGCAAGGTTCGCATCCACCTCGACCTCGGCGCCCCGGACCTGGCTGAGGCCACCACCCGGATCCAGGCGCTCGGGGCTCGTGGGACGGGAGGACCGGATCCTCGACGGCGTCGAGTGGCGGACGTTCGCCGATCCGGAGGGGCACGAGTTCGACATCCTTCGCGTCAGGTCGTCGTAGGCCGTTCCTCGGTCCCAGCGTCGCTCGCGCGTTCGTGGAACTGGCGCATGAAGGCGGCGAGCGCTTCGACCCCTCGCGCGGCATCGCGTTGTAGATGGAGGCGCGGATCCCGCCGACGCTGCGGTGACCTTTGAGCTCCACGAGCCCCCGCTCCGCAGCCTCGGCGACGAATCCTGCCTCGAGATCCTCCGACGGCAACCGGAAGGTCACGTTCATCAACGACCGCGAGTCCGCGCGTGCGTGCCCGCGATAGAACATCGGTGCCGCGTCCAGGATGTCGTAGAGGAGGTCCGCCTTCTCGCGATCGCGGGCATGCATCTCGTCGAGACCGCCGACCTCGTCGCGGAGCCACCGGGTGATGAGCATCACGATGTAGATCGCGAAGACGGGCGGGGTGTTGTAGCGACTGCCGTGTTCCACGTACGTCCGGTAATCGAGGACGGAAGGGAGTCCGTCCGGGATGCGATCGAGCACGGCATCTCGAACGATCGACGACGGTGACGCCCGCAGGGCCGCGTTCTTCTGCGCGCCCGCGTAGAGGAGGTCGTAGCGCCCGATCTCGATCGGCCGCGAGGAGGAAGTCGGACGAGACGTCCGCGACCAGCGGAACGCCGTCGGGGACGATCGGCGTGCTGCGGAACTCTGACGCCCTGGATCGTCTCGTTGCTCGTGATGTGGACGTAGGCGGGAGCGCTCTCGATCGACTCGAGGAGCTCCTCCGTTCCGGGGCCCGGGTGAACCCTTCGTCCGCTCGCCGTCCATGCGACTCGCGCGGGCCCCTCCTTCCTCGCCTCCGGCGATCGCCTTCGAGCCCCAGGACCCGGTGAGCACGTAGTCGGCGGACCGCCCGGTCCCTCGGAGCAGGTTCATCGGCACCATCGAGAACTGCAGGGAAGCGCCGCCCTGGCAGAACACCACGTGGTAGCCGTCCGGGATCGCGAGCAGATCACGGAGGTTCGCAACGGTTTCATCGATCACGGAGGTGAACCACGAGCCCCGATGGCTGACCTCCAAGGGCGACGCCCCACCCCGGGCAGCGAGACGAGGTCTCGTTGGGCCTGCTCCAGGACCGGGAGCGGCAAGATCCCGGGACCGGCGGCGAAGTTGAAGGCGCGATCGGGCATCGGGTGACCCAGGCTACCGGAGCACGCGAACGCGCTATCCGCGCAGCAGCGGGCGAGTGAGGCACGTCGGTCCGCCGTCGCCGTTCAGGCTCACGTCCTCACCCCGGTAGCCGCGAACCTCGACACCCTCCGCCTCCATACGGCGTCGCGTTTCGGGGTTCCCATCGAGCGCCAACGCGATCCGCGGACCGAGGGCGAGCACGTTGGGACCCATCGTCGGGAATTCCTCGTCGGGGACCTCGACCGTTCGGATCCCGCATCGCTCGAGGAGCTGCACGAGGCGGACCGGCATCATCGGGCGGTACGCGACCACCAGGTCGGCATCCAGGGGAGACAGCAGAGACATCAGGTGGAGGCAGGCGTCCGGGCCCCGATGGAACGGGAGATCGAAGCGGTGGACGGTGATGCCGCGGGGCTCGAGGATCGACGCGAGCTGCTCGACGCCCGCGCTGTTCGTCCGGTGGCCCACCCCCACCAGCAGGGTGGTGTCGTCCAGGAAGACGATGTCCCCACCCTCGGCGGTTGCCGGAGCCTCTAGCGTGGCCAGCACGGGAACACCGTTCGCATGCAGATCGCGCGCCACGGCCTCCGGTTCCGCCCGTCTGCCCTCCTTGCCGGGTCGGAGCAGGATCGCCCCGTCGTCGACGATGAGCACGGGGTCGTACGCGTAGATCGCGTCGGGGTCGCCGGGGACCTGGGTAGCGCCGGTGACGACCTCGGCCCCGGCTTCCGCCAGTCGGTCGCGGAACGCCTGGTGTTCCTGCTCGATCGAGCGCGGGTCGGGGGCGGTGCCAGCCGAAGGCGTCCCACGACGGCAGGCTCTCCACGACGGGTGGGCGTACGTAGACGCGCCGCAGGGTGGCGTACCCGTTCATCCGATGCTCCGCACGGTGGGAGGCGGCCGCACCTCTGGTGGTTGTTCCGGTGGTCGAGCCCGTTCTGGCTCGCGTGCTGCCCGCTCTTGCCGCCGTGCGACCCGTGGTGGTGGGCAGCACCGCTCTTCCCGTGGTGGCCCTTGTGGTTCGATGCCTTCACGTGTGAACCGCTCTGACCGGGGCCCGCCGAACGGATTATGCAGCGCCGAGCGTCCGGGCATGGACGACGCGCCACCAGCACCGCCGCCACCGCCGCCACCGGTGCCACCACCACCGCCCGTCCCACCGCCGCCCGTGCCGGTCCCGCCACCGCCTCCTCCCGTTCCGCTCCCGCCCCCGTGCGGACCGCCGTTCCCGGGTGCGACCGGACCGCTGGGCGGGATCGGGATCAGGCCGGTCGCTCCGATGAAGAGGTTCGGTTGTCCAGTTGCCCCGGCGAGCGATGCGCCGGGCGCCGAGATGACGACGGCGGGTGACTCCTGCACGAAGCCGGCGGCCGGAGGATCCCCTGATGGCCTCCGGCTCCGCCCAGTGCCAAAGGCGATCGCGACCGCGCTCGCGGCGACCGCGCCGCCCAACGCGATCGTCCCCAACCGGCGGTTCCACTCGCCGGCTGCGGTGAGCGAGTTCGGGCCGTTCCGGCTGCGCCAGCCGCGATCGGGACCAACGCGCTTTCGGGAAGCGTGCTGGCCCAAGCGGCGGGGGCATGCTCAACGCCGAGAGCGGAAGGACCGGCGCGAGATCCTCATCCGCGCATCGCGCACGTCGGCGACGAGCGGAGCAGCCACGGCCGGCACGGTGTCGCCAACCGGATGCAGATGCTGTCCGCGGCGCTGCAGATCCGTCACGCTCGGACGTTTCGTGGAGGGACCGTCGTGCTCCTCGAGCTTCTCCCTGAGGGCGGCCGGGTCATTCTTCAGTCGATCGGCCCAACCGGGTGTGATGACGTTCTCCCGCGGCACCGGCATCGTGCCGACCGCCCGCGCGACCGTCGGGCCCAGGGAGCGCAAGACGTCGCCGGGGTCGACGCGGGCGTAGCCGCCGATCGGGACCACGGCCCCGGGCCAGACCAGGATCACCTTCGCGTTCGGCGAAACCTCGTGGGTCATCTGGACGGCGGTTGCCCCGATCCCGTCGTCCAGCACTACGACGTCGGGCTGGTGGACGGCGAGGACCCGTGCGAGCTCCGAAGCGCTCGACGCCTGAGCGACCACCTCGTAGCCTTCGGATTCCAGCACGAAGCGCAAGAAACCCATGCGTGCGGACCGTCCTTCACCTACGACGATCCGGACCCGGTGTCGGCCCATCTCCCCCAAGGAGCATCGTCCGGCCCGAGGATCCCCCGAACGTTCGTAGCGTACCCCGGCCCGTGGGTCCCAACCACGTCCGGATGGCTGCGAACGGCCACCCCGAATGATCGACCGTCGTAGGTCGTTAGACTCGCCACCTGGATGGCTGACGTCAGGCTCGTGGACCGGCGATCGCATCCAGTTCGTCGGAACGACCGGGTATGGGGAGCCGATCCTCGCTGGAGGGGACGTCGAAGGACCCGGCGCGAAGCCCTCGACCTGCTGCCGTTGTCGCTCGCCGCGTGCACCGCGTATGACGTCGTCGAGATCCTGCGCAAGCAGCGGCAGGATCTTCTGCGTCTCGAGGTCGTGGCGACATCCGTGCAAGCATCCCGACCCGCCCTGGACCTTCCGCTCGATCCATCTGCGGTTCCAGCTCACGGGAACGGTCGACGCGTCGAAGGCCGCCAAGGCGGTCGAGATCGCCGAGACCCGGTACTGCGCGCGTCGCCGCGACGATCCGATCCGTCGTCCGGCTCACGCACGAGGTGACGATCGTTCCGAACGGGTGAGCCGGGGAACCGAGGCTGGCTCGCCGGCGGTGGGAGACTGCATCCCATGGATGCCACAGCCTTCCGGAGCGCTGCTGGCCGAAGGGCCGCCCTCGCCGACGGCGGCATGGGTACGTCGCCTGATCGCCCGCGGGGTCCCGGTCGACGCATGCATGGAGGAGCTGAACGTTCGGGCGCCGGCGCGCGTGGCGGACATCCACGCGTCGTTCGTCGGCGCCGGCGCCCGCCTCGTCGTCACGAATACCTTCGGTGCGAACCGCTTCCGGCTCGAACGGCATGGGCTCGCCGACCGGTTCGCCGAGCTAGCGTCGCCGGCGTCGCGCTCGCGCGCGATGCCGGCGCTCCGATCGTCGCGGGCTCGATGGGGCCCTCTGGGCGTCCGGCTCCAACCGTACGGACGCGTGGATCCGGAGGATGCGTTCGCTGCCTACCGCGAGCAGGCCGCCGCCCTCGCCGACGCGGGCGTCGACCTGCTCGTGGTCGAGACCCAGAGCGACCTCCGCGAGCTCGAACAGGGTGTCCGCGCCGCTCGCGACGCCGCGCCGAACGTCGCGCTCGTCGCGAGCGCGACGTTCACTCGAGACGACCGGACCCTGCTCGGCTCGACGCCCGAGGAGGTGGCGCAGACCGTGACCGGGCTCGGTGTCGACGCCCTCGGGGTGAACTGCGGCGAGGGTCCAGCACAGGTGCTTGCGGATCGTGCGGGCGATGCGGCGCGCCGCGGGTGCCTCCAACGTGCCGATCGTCGCGCGGCCCAACGCCGGGGACCGGCGGAGGTCGGCGGGCGGTTCGTGTATCCGGCGACGCCGGAGTACTTCGGCGAGATCGCGCAGGCGCTGTTGGACGAGGGCGTTGCCGTCGTCGGCGGCTGTTGCGGCACCGGGCCCGCGCACACGACGGCGATCGGCGCTGCGCTCCGCGACCGAGCGCCGCACGCCAGGATCGAGTTCCCGCGAGGCGGACCACGGCGAGCGGCTCCTCGACGTGGTGACGGTCGCGCCGCCGACGAAGCTGGAGGCGAAGCTCGCGACCGGTCACTTCGTCGTGACGGTCGAGATGGAGCCGCCTCGTTCCGTTCAACGCCGCCCGCCTGGTCGCCGCCGCGGAAACGCTCCGCGACGCGGGTGCCGACGCGATCGACGTCGCGGACTCGCCCATGGCCAAGATGCGGATGAGCGCCTGGGCGGCGTGTCGCCTCGATCCACGAGCAGGCCGAGATCGAGACGGTCCTGCACTTCCCAACCCGAGGCCGGAACCTCCTGCGGCTCCAGGGCGACCTCCTCGGCGCCCACGCGCTCGGGCATCCGGAACCTCTTCGTGTGCGTCGGTGACCCCGTGACGATCGGCGACTACCCGCACGGGTCGAACAACGTCGACGTCACCGCCACGGGACTCCTGTCGATGATCACGCACGCCTTCAACGCGGGCGTGGATCGATCGGGGACCTCGATCGGGGCGCCGACGTCGTTCTTCGCCGGGGCTGCGGTCGCGCCGAGCGCGCCCGATCTGGAGCGGGAGGCGCGTCTGCTCGCGCGCAAGGTCGAGTCCGGCGCGCGCTTCGTCCTCACGCAGCCGTTCTACTCGATCGAGCCGCTGGTGGCCCTCCGGGAGACCTACGAGAAGGTCGCCGGCGGGCCACTCACCGTACCCGTCATCGCCGGGCGTGCTCCCGCTCATGACGAGCCGGCACGCCGAGTTCCTCCATAACGAGGTTCCCGGGATCGAGATCCCGAGGTCGCCCGCGATCGGATGCGCTCGGCCGGCGACGACGACGAGCGGGCGTGGCGAGAAGGCGCGACGATGGCCGTCGAGCTGATCACCGCGCTCCGGGAGGAAGGGGTGGCCGGCGTGTACGTGATGCCGCAGTTCGGCCGGTACGACCGGGCCGCAGAGGTGGTCGAGGCGGCTCGCGGACCGGCTACGATGTGACTTCCGACCGTTCCAAGCGAGTCGATCCACCGCTTCGAGACCCCATACACGCCGTGTCCGGAAACCGCCGAGCAGACGCACGCGCTGCACCCCGTCCTCGACGCGCTTGTTCGCTCGCATCCGGGCCGCGGTCCCCGCCGAGCGGCGCGATGCCCTGGAGGCGTTCGCGAAGGCGTTCCTTCGCCGACTCTCCGACGAGGAGCTCGAGCATCACGGGGCGGACCTGTTGTTCTCGATGGTGTCCTCGGCGTTCGCCTTCGCCGATCGCGCGGGAACGAGCCGTCGGCGGTCCGCGTGTTCGTGCCGACGGACGCCGATGAAGGGTACGGGTCGGTCGGGACGATCGTGGAGACGAACACCGACGACTCGCCGTTCCTGGTCGACTCCGGTGAGCGAGGAGCTCGCGGCGCGCGAGCCTCGGGTGCGGCTGTTGTCCACCCGGTGGTCGGCACGGTTCGCGACGAGCGCGGCCGGATCGAGCGGGTGCTGTCGGGCCGAGACGCGTCGCACCGCGAGTCGGTGATGCATTTCGAGCTCGAACGTCGGCTCGGCGAGCGGGAGCCGAGCCGACCTGGAGCGGAAGATCGCGGACGATCCTGCACGACGTGCACCTCGTCGGTCCGCGACTTCGAGCCGATGCAGGAGCGACGCGGCACATGATGGATCTGGCTCGGGCGGCCGCCGGCCGCTACTCGCCCGGAGGTGAGCGGTACGGTCGACTTCCTCGACTGGCTGCTCCAGCTCAACTTCGTGCTTGCTCGGCTACCGCGAGTACGACCTGCTCGACCTCGCCCGATGGCCGGGCGATCCATGCGACCGAGGGTTCGGGCTCGGGATCCTGTCCGACGTGTCGCGGAGCACGTTCGCCGACGTCACGCCGCTCGACAGCCTTCCCTCGTACATCCGTCGCCGGATCGAGGACGGCGACCTGCTCGTGATCTCGAAGACCAAGGCCTACTCGACCGTCCATCGCCGCGCGCGGATGGACTACGTCGGCGTGCGCAAGGTCTCGCCCGACGGCCGGATCGTCGGGAGGCGCGGCTGATCGGTCTGTTCACCGTCGAAGGCGTACATGGAGCCCGCCACCAAGACCCCGCTGCTGCACCACAAGCTCGAGCAGATCCTGGCGGCCGAGGATCTGATCCCGGGCTCGCACGACTACAAGACGGTCGTCGAGCTGTTCGGGACCTTCCCCGAAGGACGAGCTGTTCCAGGCGATCCGCGGAGGAGCTCCGGACGCTCGTCGTCGGGCTGCTGCAGTTCGAGGAGCAGGCGGGATCCGGGTCATGGTCCGCAAGGACCTGTTCGGACGGCAGGTTTCGATCGTGGTCGCGCTGCCGCGGCGAGCGGTTCAGCGCGACGCTCCGCAAGCGGCTGCAGGACATGTTCATGGAGCGGTTCCACGGCGTGACGGTGGACTACCACCTCTCTCTGGGGAGACCGAGTCCGCGCAAGATCTTCTTCACCGTGCACGTCGAGGCCGGCGTGCAGATCCCCGAGATCCGGCACGAGGAGCTGGAGGCGGAGGTCGAACGGCTCGCGCGCACCTGGGACGACGATCTGCCGACGCGCTGGCCGCGCGTCTCGGCCGAACAGCGGCGGCGCGGCGCTCGCCGCGAAGTACGCGCCTCGGTTCCCCGACTACTACAAGACGTCCGACACCGACTGGGCGCTCGCCGTCGACGACGTCGCTGAACCTCGAGGAGCTGCGAGCGGCGCCGGACGGCTTCGTCGTCGGGATCGGCAACGAGTCGGCGGGCGAGCGGCTCACGCGCGTGCAAGTCTCTACAAGACCGGCGGCAAGGTCGACCTGTCGGCGTTCATGCCGCTGCTCGAGTCGCTCGGGCTGCGCGTCGGTCGGAGGAGATCCCCGTCCACCTCGAGGGCGAGGCGACGGGCGTTCATCCACGACTTCGGCGTCCTCGACGCCCGCGGCGCGGTGCTCGACCTCGAGCAGAGGCCGCGCGTGGTCGCGCGACGCGCTCGGCGCGATGTGGCGCGGCGAGGCCGAGGTGGACTCGCTCAACCGCCTCGTCGATCGTCGGGCGGGCTGACCTGGGAGCAGGTGCGCATCCTCCGCGCGTACCGCACGTACCGGATGCGCGTCTCCGCGCGGTTCACGGAGGAGTACCGCAACGACGCGATGGCCGCGAACCCGCACATCGCCGCCCGGCTCGTGGACCTCTTCGAGGCGAAGTTCGACCCGGCTCGCAGCGCGCGCGCGAGGAGGCGTCGGCGATCAGCGGACCAGATCGCTGAGGACCTGCAGGCGGTCGCGTCGCTCGACCAGGATCCGATCCTGCGCTCGCTGCTCGGCACGATCGAGGCCACGGTGCGCACGAACGCCTACCGCCCGGACGCGTCTCGCCCTCGTCATCAAGCTGCGGTCGGCGGACGTTCCCGAGATGCCGAAGCCGTTCCCGCTGTTCGAGATCTTCGTGTATTCGCCGAAGATGGAGGCGATCCACCTGCGCGGCGGCATGGTCGCCCGCGGCGGCATCCGCTGGTCCGACCGCAAGGAGGACTACCGCACCGAGGTCCTCGGCCTGATGAAGGCGCAGAGGGTCAAGAACGCGATCATCGTGCCGGACGGCTCGAAGGGCGGCTTCATCCTGAAGCGCCGCGCCGGCGGCGCCGGACGAGCTGAAGGCGGAGGTCGTCGCCCAGTACGTCACCTTCATGCACGGCCTGCTCGACATCACGGACAACCACGTCGACGGCGAGGTCGTGCATCCCGAGGGGGTCCGCGTGCTCGACGGACGACGACACCTACCTGGTGGTCGCCGCCGACAAGGGCACGGCGACGTTCTCCGATACGGCGAACGCGGTGCAGCGAGCGGTACGGGTTCTGGCTCGGGCGACGCGTTCGCCAGCGGCGGCTCGCGGGGTATCGACCACAAGGCGCTCGGCATCACCGCCCGCGGCGCGTGGGAATCGGTGAAGCGGCACTTCCGGCGAGCTGGGCATCGACGTCCTGCCGCGACCCGTTCACCGCGGTCGGGCATCGGCGACATGTCCGGCGACGTCTTCGGCAACGGGATGCTGCTACACGGACACGATCCGGCTGGTGGCCGCGTTCGACCACCGGCACGTCTTCCTCGACCCGAACCCCGACGCCGGCCATCTCGTTCGCCGAACGCAAACGGCTGTTCCAGCTGCCGGGCTCGTCGTGGAACGACTACGACCGATCGATCGCTGTCGGCCGGCGGCGACCGTCGTGGACCGGGCGGCGAAGAGCGTGACGCCCTCGACCCGAGGTCCGCGCCGCGCTCGGGATCCCGCCGAGGCGCCCGCCGGCATGACCCCGGACGGAGCTGATCCGGTGGATCCTGAAGGCGCCGGTCGACCTGCTGTGGAACGGCGGGATCGGCACCTACGTGAAGTCGTCCGAAGAGACGCAACGCGGACGCCGGTGACCGGACGAACGACGGTCGTGCGCGTCGACGGGCGACGGAGCTGCGCGCGAAGGTCGTCGGCGAGGGCGGCAACCTCGGGTTCACGCAGCGCGGACGGATCGAGTACGCGCGGTGCGGCGGGCGCATCAACACGGACTTCATCGACAACTCCGCCGGGCGTCGACACCTCCGACCACGAGGTCAACCTGGAAGATCCTGCTGGGGCTCGCGATCGCGCGCGGCGAGCTCACGCTCGAGGAGCGCAACGACGCTGCTGCGAGGCGTGCGCGCCCGACGTCGTCGCGCACGTGCTCTACGACAACTACCTGCAGGCGCAGATCCTCTCGCAGGAGGACGAGCAGTCGACGCAGCGGATCGAGGCCTACGAGGACCTGATGCAGCAGCTCGAGGCCGAAGGTGAGCTGGAACGCGACGTCGAGTTCCTGCCGACGACCGATGAGATGACGGAGCGCCGGGCGAACGGCAGCCGGCATGACGCGCCCGGAGCTGTCGCGTGCTGCTCGCCTACGCGAAGCGCTCCGTCTTCCGGCGCGCTGCTGCGAGACCGATCTGCCGGACAGCGAGTACCTCGTCGCCGACCTCGCGCGGTACTTCCCGCCGCGCGATCGTCGAGCGCGTTCGGCCATCTGCTCGCCGAGCACCCGCTGAGGCGCGAGATCATCGCGACGATGGCGTCGAACGACGTCGTGAACTCGCAGGGCATCACGTTCGTCTCGCGGATGGTCGCCGAGATCGGGCGCCACCCCGCGCGACGTCGTGCGCGCGTTCCGGATCGCGCGCGATGTGACCGGAGCCGTCGCCCGCTGGGACGAGATCGAGAAGCTGGACGGCGTGATCGATCCCGTCGTGCAGACCGACCTCCTGTCCGGCGTGGACTGGCTCGTGGAGACCACGTCGCGGTGGTACCTCGTCCAGGCCGCGGGGCAGCGCCTGGCCGATGCGGTCGACGCCTCGCGAGATTCCTTCGCCCGAGCTCGCGTCGCAGATCGATCAGATCGGTCCGGAAGCGTGGCGTGAGGAGCACGAGCAGATCGCGGAGCGCTTGATCGCGGAGGGCGTTCCCGAGCCGCTGGCCCGACGCACCGCGTTCCAGGGCGAGTTGGTCCACGCGCCGGACATCATCGCGGTGTCCCACGCGACGGGCCGCGCCCCGCTCGAGGTCGCGCGCGGATTCTTCCTGTTGGGCGAGCGGCTCGAGCTCGATTGGCTCGAGAACCAGCTGGAGGCGCTCCCGGCCGGAACGCGGTGGCAGCGCTGGGCTCGGCAGTCGATGGAGGACGACCTGTTCTCGTTGCGACGCTCGCTCTGCGAACGGGCGCTGGAGCTGGCCGGGGAGCGCCCATCGACGAGGCGATCGACGGCTTCCTCGCGTCCACGCGGGAAGCCGTCGCCCGCCTCCAACGATTCCTTCGATCCTCGGGATCGAAGGCGTCACCGACCTCTCACAGCTCACCGTGGCGCTCAGGCAGGTCCGCGCCTCGTCGGCTGAGCCGAGTCGATCCGGCGAGTCTCGGGCGATCAGGTCGTCGGGTAGCCATGCCGCCAGGTCCGTCCGGGTCGGGCGAGACGTGTCCGAAGGCTTCGCCGAAGTGCGTTGGCGCGACGACCGTGTCGGGCTCGGCCAGCAGCTCCGCGAGCAGCGCCCGCCGCGTGGCCGTCGAGCGTTCGTGGTCGTCATCCGATCCGGCCCACCAGTCCGGGTGCGCGAGCTGCATCGGGTGGTTCCACGTGTCCGCCGACAACAAGGCGCGCGCCCCGTCGCTCGCCACTCGGAGGACCTGGTGCCCCGGGTGTGACCGGGCGCGTGGCGGAGCTCGATCAGCTCGCTGATCCGATGGTCCCCATCCAGCAGCTCGAGCGCACCGGTCCGCTCGAGCGGAGCGACCAGCCGTTCGAACGAGCTCCGGTCGTCGCGATCCGTCCCACGACGCCAGGCATCGTCCGCCCGTTGGAGCAGGTAGCGCGCCCGGGGAACGCCGGCGCTCCCTCGCGCTGAGGATCCCGCCGATGTGGTCGTCGTGCGCATGGCTGAGCGCGACGACGTCGATCATCGTCCGGTGCCGCGCCGACCTCCGCGAGCGAGGCCGCAGCGACGCCCGGCTCAGGGCACCAGTCCATCGCCGGCGACGACTCCGGGCCGACCCCGTGTCGAACAGCAGGAGGCCACCCGGATGTCGGACCAGCCACACACGAACGCGGAGCCGCCAGGCGTCGTCCTGTCCGTAGACGTTCGGGTATCGACCCTTCGCGTCGAGCATCGCTCCGGCCGGAGCGCCGGGGAAGGCGTCCGCGATCGGCTCGTCGTTCACGTCGACGTCGAGGAACGCGACGATCTCGACCTCGCCGACCGCGATCGTCTCGTGTGGCACGCGCGGGAACCTATCACCCGTGTACCTCGGAACGGTCCGGCGTCGAAGGGACGCCTCCTGGGAGGAACGATGACGGCCACGCTCCGTGCCACCGCGCGCACGATCGCGCTGTGTGCGCTCGCGCTGCTGATGACGGGGTGCATCAAGGTCGACCTGAACATGGAGCTGCACGGCGACAACACCGTCGGTGGGACGATGGTCTTCGCGGTCAGCCGAGACCTCCTGGCGCTCACGGGCTCGTCCGCCGACGACCTCCTCGGCCAGATCACCGCGAGCGCCGGCCCGCTGCCCTCCGGGGTGCAGTTCCAAGAGTCCGCACTACGCGGACGACAAGTTCGAGGGGAAGACGTACACGTTCCACGATGTCCCCATCGATGCGTTCAGTCAGGGCACCACGGCCGGAGAGACCATCTCGATCAAGAGGGTCGGCGACACGTTCCAGGTCAACGGCGAGATCGACCTCACGCAGGCCGCGACCGGCCCGCTCCAGCCGGGTGCCGCTCAGTTGGCCAAGGACATGGAGCTGCGCATCGCGATCACGTTCCCGGGTCCCGTGTCGCAACAGTCCGGCGGCACGATCACCGGGAACACCGTCACGTGGACGCCGGCGTTCGGCGAGAAGACCGAGATCCAGGCGACCGGGAGTGCGATCGGCAGCGGCGGCAATGGGCCGACGATGTGGATCCTGCTCGGGCTCGCGATCCTGCTGGTGGTGGTGGTGGCGCTGGTCCTCGTGCGGAGCCGACGGAGCCAGGTCCCACCCGAGGCCGGAACGGAGATGGCCGCAACCCCTCCGGCGCCCGCGCCCCTCGCTGCGACGGACGACCCGGCGCAGCCACCGCCGCCCGCAGGTTGACGGGTCCTCGTCACAGGACGGCGGATTCGGCGACGAGGTCGCCCTCGACGAAGCGCGATGGCCTGAGCGGCCGCAGGTCGAACGTCTCGCCCCGCCCCCGTGTGACGAGCTCCTCGATCGCGCGCCCGGCGGCCGGCGCGTGCATCAGCCCGTGGCCCCCGAACCCGACGCAGTGGAAGAGGCCCGGTACCGTCGGGTCCTCGCCGATGATCGCGTGGTGGTCCGGCGTCTCCGGGTAGAGGCCCGCCCAACACTGTGACGGATCCATCGGCAGATCGAGGATCGACGGGAACCGGTTGGGAGTCTGGCGGCGAGCGCCGGGAGGAAGGCGGGATCGACCGACGTGTCCCACCCGGGCGGATCGCCGGGGTCGGAGTATGCGACGATCCACCCGCCGGCGAGCTCACGCCGCACGAGGACGCCGGTGTCCACGTCCACCGTCATCGGCGTGAGCCCGCCGGCGGGTGACGGGTCCATCACGTGCGCGAGGTTGCGACGCACGGGCTCGACCGGCACATCGCTGCCCAGGAGCCGCGCGACCGCTCGGGCTCCCGTCCCGGCCGCGTTCACGATCGCGTCCGCGTGCAGATCACCGTTCGCATGCCGGACGACGAAGCCGGGTTCGATCGCGCTCACGGCGGCGCGCGTGACGATCGTGGCGCCCCTCGTGCGTGCCTCGGCGAGCGGCGCCGCGACGAGGCCCGCGGGATCGAGGAAACCGTCTCGTGCATGGAACGTGCCTCCTCGGATGCCCTCGGCCCTGACGAAAGGAACCATGGAGGCGATCTCGGCCGGCTCGAGCCATCGGGTCTCGACGCCGAGGCGGCGCTGGAGCTCGATGGCATCGCGCAACCTGCGTTCGCTCGCATCCGCTCCCGCCAGCAAGAGGTAACCGGTCTGATGGAAGCCGAGGCCCCCGGCGGTCCGCTCGAGCGCTTCCAGCTCGCCGATCGAGAACCGCGAGAAGGCGATGTTGACCTCGGTCGTGAACTGCGCCCGGATGCCGCCGTTGGCGAGTGCCGACGAGCCTCGGCCGGCCGCCTCCGCTGCCTCGAGCACCGTCACGTTCACGCCCGCACCGGCGAGCTCGCGCGCACGACAGACCGATCACGCCGGCGCCGATCACGCGCAACGTCGGTCCGATCCGCCATCCGCTCACGCTACCCGAGCGAGCCTCGGTCTCAGCGGCGGAAGCGGCCTCGCTTCTTCTTCTCGGCCTCGGGCTGGCCGCGAACGCCTCGGCGATCGGCGGGGGCGGTGGGCGATCGTCCGCGACGGCTTCCGGTTCGTCCGCGACGCCTTCCGGTCGTCCGGGGCCGCTTCAGGCTCGGGTTCCGGCGGCGAAGCCGCGGCGGGCGTTGGTTCGGTCGGCGCGGCCGGCTCCGGGCCGAGCTCGTCGACCGTCGCGTCGGCCGGATCCGCGACGATGCTCGGGCGCGGGTCGATCCTCGTCTTCGGGCGCGACGTGGGGAGCGTCGTCCTCCCGGACGGCGGGAGGTCGCCCTCGGCCGACAGGTTCCGGAAGACGGCGGCCGCCTGCGCGGACGCGCCCTTGCGATCGAGGAGCCGGAACGCGCGACGCTCGAAGGGCTGGGCTTCGTTCGGCCGGCCGGACAGGCGCAGGACCTCCGCGAGATGCAGCAAGGCGTTCGCGCGGAGATCCGTCGAGTCCGTCTGTTCCGCGAGCGATACCGCCTCGCGACCGAGCTTGTCCGCGCGCTGGACGTCGCCCAGCCGGACGAGGGCCCGGGCACGGGCCGTGCGGCACCCGACGAGCGCCGTCGGTTCGGTCGCCCACGTCTCCGCGACATCCGCGAGGGCCATGGCCTCCTCGACCCGATCCTCGGTCGCGAGGACGAGGTTCGCCCACGATGCAGCGATGGTCGCTCGCAGCCGGTCGTCACGCGCGTGCGACGCGGCGGCGAGGGCGCGCTGGATCGGCGGCTCGGCGGCGTCGAACTCGCCAGCGAGCCAGCCGATCACGCCCGCGCGATGCAGGGCGACGGCGAGGTCGGCGTCGGCGACCAGTCCCTCGATCGTGGCGATCGCGTTCCCGATCAGCTCGCGCGCCTCGTCGAAACGCCCTCGTCGTGCGAGGAGCACGCCGAGGACGCCGGCAAGATCCTGTTCGGCGAGTGGATGTCCCGCGGCGTCGGCTCGCAGGCCTTCGCACCGGACGATCGCGTGCTCGACCGGCATCGGCCCGTCCAGCAGCGCTCGTCCGATGCCGCGGAGCGCCCGCGCGGCCTCGATCGGGTGCTGCGAGGCGCTCGCTCGCTGGGCGGCCTCGGTCAGGTCGTCCACCACCGCCGCGGCATGCCCGCGCGCGGCATGGACCTGCCCGCGGAGCGCGCGGCGCACGCCAGGCCCCACCCGTCCTCGAGCTCGGCGAACCGCTCGTACGCCTCATCGGCGATCGCTCGTGCGCCGTCCAGCGTGGCTCGGTCGACCGACGCGCGCAGCGATGCCCGGAGGATCCGGACGTGGTGATCGATCCGATCGCCCGGGACCCCCACGGTGGCGGTCAACGCCGCGTTGATCGCGGCCTCCGCCTCCCGCACGCGCCCGGTCTCGACCTCGTGCGAGGCGGCGCGGAACAGCAGCTCGGCGCGGACGGGGTCGTCCTTCTCCAGGAGGGAGGCCATCCGTCGTTCCAGGATCGCGGCGCCCGCTGCGTCGCCGACCTCCCCGGCGTGCTCGGCGGCAGCGCTCAGCAGGTCGAGTCGCATCGACGCGATCCGGGTCCTCCGCCGCAACGTCCCGGCGGAGCAGGAGGGCTTCGGCCAGATGCGTGCCGGCCGAGCCGGCGATACGACGCCGTCGCGGAACCCGCGGCGTCCAGGATCGCCCGTGCGGCGCGGACGTGGGCCTCGGCGGCGCGGGCCGGCGACGCGCCGGTCGCGGCGGCCGCACGCGCCAGCGGGTGGACGAAGGTGGTCGTCGTGCCGTCGGCCACGAGGATGCCCGCGGCGACCAACTCGGCGAGCTGCCGCTCGATATCCGCGGCCGAGCCCCCTCGTCGTCGGACGCCAGCGAGCGGCGACGCCGGGACGGTCGTGCCCATGAGCGCCGCGACCGCCGCCGTCGCCCGGACATCGGCGGGCAGCGCGCGCAGGCGGGCGTCGAGGACGTCCCGGACGGAGCCGAACGGAGGAGCGGGTCCGGCCCCGAGCGCCCATCCGCCCGCGTCACGGGAAAGGGCCGGGGTCTCGACCAGAGCGCCAGGCCGTGCTCGAGCGCGAGCGGGTTGGTCCCGAGCGCTCCCACGATCGCGGCGGCGACCTCCTCGCCGGACGCACCGAGCCGAGCCGCGACCAGCCGTTCTGCCGTCGCGACATCGAAGGGGGCCATCGGGAGCGTGTCCGTGATGCCGAGCGGTTCACCGGCGGCGGTGCAAACGATGAGCAGCGGCGTCGCGTCGAGCGCTCGTGCGAGATCGGCGAGGAAGGACGAGAAACCGAACGAGACCCGGTCGACGTCGTCGACCACCAGGATCGCCGGTCCGTCGAAGACCGCCTCGAACAGCGTGCGCATCGCCCACGTGGTCTCGTCGACGGCGCCGGAGGCGCCGTCGATCGAGACCACGTGGGCGAGTCGGTCGGCGATCGCGGTCGCCGTCGGGCAGGTGCCCGACCAGTCGCTCGAGGGTCGCACGGACGTCTGCGGACGTCTCATCGCCGGTGAGTCCCGCGACGCGTTCGACCAGTTCCTCGATCGGCCATGCCCCGACCGCACCGACCGTGCGCGGCTCGCACGCAGAGCCGGACGATCCGGACGTCCGGAGCGGAGCGCGTTCGCGAAGCTCGGCGAGGCAGCCCTCGTCCTGCCGGCGCCGACCTCGCCGATCAGCGCAACGCACATCGCGCGACCCTGGTCGCGGACGGCGGCGAGCTCTTCGCCGTCAGCTCGGCGAGCTCACGTTCCCCGACCGACGAGAGGGCGTCTCGGCGCGGCGCCGATGGGATCTGCGCGGTCGGCATCGACGCGGTCGCCGTCGGAGGCTCCGGCGGAAGCAGCCGCGAGGTCGCGGATCGAACAGAGCGACGGCGTGCCCTTCCCGTCCGCGAGCGGTTCGATCACGGCCGCGCCCTCGGTGAGCGGCAAGATCTCGTCGCCCGGGACGATCGTTCCCGGCTGCGCGAGCGCCTGCAGCTCGGCGGCGCGATCGATCAGGTACTGCCAGATCGCATCCTGGTCGGACCGTTCGGTCACCTCCGGACGCGTCGATCCCGAGCCGGACGTCCGGGACAGGCCGTCGCCGCGTCGAGGGGCTGCGCGCGCCGCGGTGACCGCGGCGTCCTCCTTCGGCGGGGAACAGCGCCACGAGCGTCGCCGGTGCTTGCGAGACGCCCTCGAGAGACCGCCCCAGCGACTCGAAGATCCCACCCACCTCGTGCAACACGTCGTACGCGCTGCGGCCCGTGATCGCGGCCGCGACCGCGGCGAACAGGGCGGTCCAGGACCCGCTGATGGACGAGCGCCGTGCCGCAGAAGGCGCAAGAACGCCGCCTCGGCTTGGGAATGCCGTCCGCACGCCGGGCACGCCGGGGACCTCGTCGCGGGCTCGTCGAGACGGTCGCCGGCGTACGGGATCCCGAGATCGCTACTCATCCGGGACAGCTCCGTGGACGCACCAGCTCGTCGAGCGCCGGGATGGGCTCGGTCGCGGCCGCACCGGAGCGCCAGGGCGAAGTCGTGGGGGTTCGTGGCAACGACGCGCGCGTCCTGCTCCGGAGACGACCCCGGTTCGGACGAGCTCGAGCAGGGACTGGTCGAACGTCTGCATGTCCGTCGTAGCCGCTCTCCGGCGATCACGTCCGGGCAGCGGATGTCTGTTCGGCGTCGAGGATCCCGCTCGTGAGACGCGGCCGGTGTTGAGGAGCACCTCGACCGCAGGGACCCGGCCGAGCCCGTCCGCGCGCTTCGAGAGCCGCTGCGACACGACGCCGCGCAACGCGCCGGCGAGGAGACGCCGCGCCTGCGGTTGCTGCTGCGGTGGGAACAGCTCGACGACGCGCGAGATCGTCTCGGTCGCGTCGATCGTGTGTGAGGCGTCGACAAGACGAGGTGTCCGGTCTGCGCGCGCCTGGATCGCGGCGAGCGCGGTCTCGTGGTCGCGGATCTCGCCCAGGAAGACCACGTCCGGATCCTGCCGGAGCGCCTGCCGGAGCGCCGATCCGTACGAGCCGGTGTCCCGCCCCGACCTCGCGCTGACGGATCACGGACATGTTGTCGGTGTGCACGACCTCGATCGGATCCTCGATCGTCACGATGTGCGCGCGGCGCGTCCGGTTGATGAACCCGATCAGCGCCGCGATCGTCGTCGTCTTGCCCGCGCCCGTCGGGCCGGTGACCAGCACCAGCCCACGCTTCGTCTCGGCGAGCGAGCGGATCGTCTCCGGGAGGTGGAGCTGTTCGAACGTGAGGTCCTCGGGGCTCACCCAGCGGATCGCGAAGCCCGACCGTGTCGGACTCACGGAGGACGCTGACGCGGAACCGCCCGACCCCTTCGAGGTGTAGGCGAAGTCCGGCCTCCTTCGTACAGTGCGAACTCGTCCGCCTTGTGCGACGGCATCAGGCGTCGGCCGCCGCTCGTGTCTCAGCGGCGGCCGAGCGATGGGAACGGAGCTGGGCAGCAACTCGCCGTCAACCCTGATGAACGGGACGTTCCCCGCCTTCAGGTGGACGTCGCTCGCCCGCCGCTCCACCACGCGTAGCGAAGCAGTTCTGCTGGGTCCATGGACCAGGCCTTCCCGGGAGATCCTTCCCGAAAGGCTTCGGCCGCAGGGCGGACCGCTTGAGCGGACCGGCCGGCGGCGGTCGGTGGAGACGCGCGACGGAGGCGTTGCGCGGCAAGCGGAACGCGCTCAGGCGCACGGGCCGAGACGCGGTCCTCGATCTCCCACGCGTGATCGAGCACGTGCCAGGCGGCTCGCCGCATGAAGTAGCGCGGGCGACCACAGGACGCCCGACCGCGGGGTCCGTTCGGGAGGTTCACCGCGCGCCCGGGAGGCGAACACGGCCAAGATGCGTTGCCCTCGCGTCACCGTCGGACCGGCCGCGCCTCCGAGCTTCGACAGGTAGGCGACCTCCGCGTCGGCGACGTGCTGCGTCTACGATCGCGGCGAGCTGGCGGCCGCCGCCAGCGCGGCCCGTGCCGGAGCACGAGGCCGTCGGCAGGCGGCCGCCGCCCGGTCGAGGCGCCGACCAACAGGCCTTCATGATCGCGGCGAGCCGCCGCGCCTCCTCCGCGCCGACCGGCCGGTCGTCCGCTCTCGGCGCGATCGCGGGCGCGCCGAAATCGGTCGTCGCGTTGCCCGTGCAGCCGCTCGACGACGCGGAGGCGACCGACGTCCGGCGGGCGCGACGAACCCCAGCCGGCGCGTCCCGACGCCTTCGCATACTCGGGCCGTACGCGAGGAGCGCCTCGAGCGCCGCGTCCTCCGTGCGGCCGCCGCGGCACCAGCCTGCCACTCGTTACGCGCCCGCGAAGACGCGCTTCGCTCCCCGTTCGATGGTGACGTCGTACCGGAGCCGTGCATCCGTTCGTCCTCTCCGCATCGTCCGAGTGCGTCGCCTCACCATGTCGGCGTTGAACGGCTGCGACTCGGTCTCGCCCGAAGACGAGCTCTCGATCACCCAGAAGAGCGCGAACACGCCGAAGCCGGATCGCGCCCGCAACGCGGATCGATCGCGGCGACCACCGTGAGGGCGAGGTAGAGCCACGGGCCGAACACGAAGGTCTTCGAGATGCCGCGGACCGTCTCGCGGATCCGCGTCCGCGCGCGCAGCAGCCGGCCGCCTCGCGCGCGCGTAGAACCAGATCGCGTTGAACAGCACCGCGGTGAGGCGTGAGCGTGATGCCGTACGCGATCGGTCGCCGCCCTCGCGCCGTCGCCCTTGATGTTCTCGGCGACGAGCCGCGTCGGGAACGGGATGAACGCGACGACCATCAGGGAAGCCGACCGTGATCATCAGGAACGTGCGGTCCGCGTGATCGATCTGGTCCATCACGGTGTGGTGGTTCACCCAGATGATCCCGATCGTCAGGAAGCTGACGACGTACGCGCGACGTATGAGGGCCACGAGCACAGCGAGCTGATGCGCCGAGCGTCGCGCCACGCAGGCGCGCACGATCCGAGAGTGACCGTCGACGCTGAGGATCAGCAGCGTCGCCGCGATCGCGAAGACGCCGTCCGCGAAGGTCTCGAGCCGCCCCGTGTTCATCCAGGCTCGGCGTCGTGCGGCCGGCTCCAGCACGATCACGGGATCGGTCCGCGAGGTCTTCTTCGGGTACTCGGCGAACGACGGCCACCGCTCGGTCTGCCTGACGTCGATAGAGCTCGGTCCGTTCGGGCTCCGTGGTCACGCGTGCCTTCGCCCGCAACCGCCAGGTCGCCCACCTCGATCGTGACGTCGGGGCTGGCCGGGACGTTGTAGTACCAGTCGGGGTTGGTTGGAGCGCCCGCCCTTGGTCGCGAAGATGACTGAACCGCTCGCCGTCGGCGAGGTGGGCGAGCGGCGTCGTCCGCTCCGTGCTCGGCCTCGCTCCTCGCATCGTGAGGAGCAGGAGCGGATCTGGCCCTCGAAGTACCCCGCCGACCTTCCCGTGGTTCGTCCGGAACTCCTGGATGATCCCGGCGTTCCGATCGTCTCGGCTCGGCCATGTTCCCTCCTCGCGCGATCGTCGACGTCAGCGAATACAGAACCCCACGAGCGTGGTCCATGTTCCTTACGGCGGTGTCCCCGCGTGGGCGCCCCGGTCACGAGGCTGCCCCTTCGTCGTTCGCGCCACTCGTCGGCAGCCAGACCGCCGCCGGACATGACAGAACTGTCACCCTGACGGCGATCTCGCGGGCCCTACCCAGGCTGGTGCGACCTGGCTACGCTGGGGCCTGAGGGAGGGCCGCGTGGACCCATCTGCTCGAGTAACCGGCGTCGAGCCGGCGCTTGGCCGGGCAGGGTGCTGCTCGTGGACGACGAGCAGCGCATCGTGAACTTCGTCCGTCGCGGCCTGGAGGCGGAGGAGGGTCTCGAGGTCGACACCGCCGGGAGGCGGGGAAGAGGGTCTCCGCGCTCGCGCGGTCGCGGACCTACGACCTGCTCATCCTGGACCTGGTGATGCCGGACGTCGACGGGCTCTCGGTGCTTCAGCAGATCTTGGAGCGCAAGCCCTCGCAGCCCGTCCTCGTGCTCTCGGCTCTCAGCGACACGGCCTCGAAGGTGCGATCCTCGAGCTCGGCGCCGAGGACTACCTCTCGGAAGCCGTTCTCGCTCGAGGAGCTGCTCGCCCGGGTTCGGGCGCGTCTGCGCACCGGCGGCGCTGAGCCGATCCAGACGAAGCTGGCGGTTGGCCCGACGACCCTGGACCTGATCCGGCGCCAGGTCGATGACGGTCGCGGGCCGGTCCCGCTCGCCGACCGCGAGTTCCTGCTGCTGCAGCGAGCTGATGCGTCACGCGCGGACGCTCGGTGTCGAAGGAGCGGCTGCTGTCGTCGGTCTGGGGCTACCACTTCGATCCCGGGTCGAACGTGGTCGACGTCTACGTCCGGCGCCTCCGCGCGAAGCTCGGTCCGACGCGATCACGCACGATCCGTGGGGTGGGGTACCGGTTCGATGCCGTCCTGACGCGACTCGAATGGCCGCAACCGGGAGCGCTGGATCGACGTCGCCTGGGTGCTGTTCTCGCTGGCCAACCTCGCCGCGATGCTCATCATCCCGTCGTGGGAGACGCGTGCCGTTCCACTTCATCTGGGTGAGCCTGACGGTCCTGTACGGCTTCCGCGTCTGGCGGACGCGACCCACGCTTGACGGTGCTCGCCGTCGTGATGGTGACGACCGGTGCGTTCATCGGGATCGACTACTCCCGAGGAGCTCAGCCGCTCGACGAGATCACCGAGGTGCCGCTCGATGGCCGCGATGTTCGTGGCGATGGTGTGGCACGCCCGACGCCGGCTGTCCGCCATGGAGGAGACCGAGCGCGTGTCCATGGAGAACCTGCGGCTCCTCGAGCGTGAGCGTCGGTTCGTGCAGGATGCGTCCGCACGAGCTCCGGACGCCGATCACGGTCGCCCTCGGCCACACGGAGCTGATCCAGCGTCGCGCCACGGATCCGACGCATCGTCGAGGACGTGGACGTGATCGCGGACGAGCTGGCGCGCCTGCGGCGCCTCGTCGACGGTCTGCTCCTGCTCGCGGGACCGAGGACCCCAGCAGCTCCACCTCGGTCCCCGTGGACGTGGCGGAGATCGTCGTCGACGCGTTCCGCCGCTGGGCGGCGACGCCCCGTCGGTGGGTGCTCGGTGCCGCCGAGGAGGCGATCGTCCTGGCCGACCGCGACCGGCTTGCCGTGGCGTTCGACGCTCTGATCGAGAACGCGGTGCAACACACGCGCGAGCAGGACACGATCGAGGTCGCGCGTCCGTCGACCGCGGCGGCACGGCGGTCGTCTCGTTCCGCGACACGGGGACGGGGATCCCGGATGAAGACCTCGATCGCATCTTCGACCGTTTCGCCCGGGCGGATCCCGGCCGCAGCCGGCACACCGGCGGGTTCGGATTGGGGTTGTCGATCGTTCGAGCGATCGTCGAGGCTCACCTCGGCACGGTCCACGTCGATGAGCCGGGTCGACGTCGGGACGACCTTCGAGATCGACTCTTCCGCTCGAGGCGAACGCCGGCCGGCGCATCGCCCGGCGAACGTCGCCGACAGACCTCCGAGCCGCGTGACCGTCGAAGGCGGGTGATCGTGGTCATCTGCGGCTGATCCCGTCGCGCTCGGTGTCGCGGCCGCCGCCCTCGGCGTACCTGGTCGCGGACGGACGGCGTGAGGCGGCGCGCGCGGTCGCGTCGCGACCCCGCGCGCGCCTCGCCTTCTTCGCCGGCCTCGGGGTGCTCGTCATCGCCCTCACGGTCCCATCGACGCGCGCCGTCAGCACCTCGTTCTCGGTCCACATGGTCCAGCACCTGCTCCTCACGATGGTCGCCGCCCCGCTCCTGTTGCTCGGCGCGCCCGATCACGCTCGCGCTGCAGGCGTGGCCGGGCACGCCGCGCCGGTGGCTCCTCGCGACGCTTCGGAGCGCACCGGCGCGCGTGCTCGGCAACCCGCTCGTCGCCTGGGCGCTCTTCTTCGTGGTGCTCTGGGGCATCCATTTCACGAGCCTCTACGAGGCCGCGCTGCGCGAACGACGGCGTGCACGCGCTCGAGCACATCGCGCTCCTCGGTGACCGCGCTGCTGTTCTGGATGCCGATCGTCCGGGCCGATCCGGTGACGTCCGGGCTCTCGTATCCGGCGCGGATCCTCTACCTCTTCGTGGCCATGCCCGCCATGGCGTTCCTCGGTCTCACGATCGTGACGTCCCGCCACGTGCTGTACCCGGCGTACGCACAGGCCGACGGCGTCGGCGCGCTCTGGCCGATCAGCGGGCGGCCGGGGCGATCATGTGGGCGCGGCACGATGGTCTTGATCGTGCCGGCGTTGGGCCTCGTCTTGCTCGACTGGATGCGCGCGGACGAGCGGGAGGCCGCGAGGGTCTGACGCCCGGCTCGAGCGGCGCGACGGCGAGAGGAGCATGATGGGTTCTCGTGAACGATGCCTGCGGTGCGGTGGCCCGGTGGCCGACGGCGTGGCGATCTGTCACCGCTGTAACCCGGCGAGCCTGCCGAGCCCGAGCTCGCACGCAGTACCACGCCACGGTCTTCCTCGTGGTGCTCGTGACGTTGGTGCTCACGGCGGGCGTGCTGATCGCCCGGGGCTGATCCGTTACGGCGCTTCGGCCTGCGTGCGAGCGAGCGACGTCGCGGAGCCAACCCGCCGCCGAGAGCGCCGCAGACGAGCCCGCCGACGATCACGATCCACTGGCTGACGATCAAGTCCCACCGCCAGGATGACCCCCGAGATCGCGAACGCGAACGGCCAGATCGTCGGAGCCACCTGGATCTCGGCCTCCTCCTCCGGCTGGCCCTCGGCCTCGCGCGCTCCGACGAGCCGCAAGACGATCCCGAGGAAGCAGAAGGTCACGGCCGACACCAGCAGCCCGTCGTCCCGGCGTGCTCGTGGCTCGTGAGCCCGTAGACGCCGCCGGTCACCACGAGGAAGCACCGCCAGACCGAGGCAGATCCGCGACAGCGTGCTCATCGGCTCACCTCGGCGTCAGCAGGTAGAAGGTCGTGAACAGGCAGCAGCCAGACGACATCGACGAAGTCCCAGTAGATCGCCCCCGCCGCCAGAGGAGTCGTGATGCGTCGGCGAGAGGCGACCCCGCCAGCCCTGGCCGAAGACGAGGGCGAGGAAGACGACGCCTCCGACCACGTGCGCCATGTGGATCCCGGTCATCACGTAGAACAGCGTGCCGAACGACGCCGTCCTTCACGCCCGAAGCCCAGCTGCGAGTAGTCGTACAGCTGCAGCCGCCAGGAAGACGACGCCGAGCCCGATCGTGGCGCCGAGCCAGCACAGGGCCTGCCGCCGCTCGCCGTCGCGGGTGGACCGCAGCGAGAGCTGAACGGCGACGCTGCTCGCGCACCAGGATCACGGTGAGGATCGACGCGATGTCGATCTTGAGGTGGGGGATATCCGGAGGCGGCCAGACGGGGCGTTCGCCCGGATCGTGAAGTAGCCGCCGAAGAAGGCAGCGAAGAACATCGCCTCCGACGCGACGAACAGGACCATCCCGAGCACGGGCCCGCTCATCTCCGGCGCGCGCGCTCCCTCGGCGTCGTGACGTCGCTCATGCCTGTCGGCTCCTCGCTCGGCCATCCGCCGGTCGTACGCCGGACGGTCCGAGCGGATCGGCGGCAGCACGTCGAAGTTGTGCGCCGGCGGCGGCGACGGACGTCACCCATTCGAGCGTGTTGGCGCCCCACGGGTCGTCGGGCGCCGTCCGCGGCTTCCGGAGGCGTGAGGAAGATGTTGAGGAAGAACAGCGATCATCGCCGTCGCGATCACGAACGCACCGATCGATGCCAGGAGGTTCAGGAAGCTCCACCCGAGGTCCGGCGGGTAGTCGGCGATCCGCCGAGGCATCCCGCGCAGGCCGAGGATGTGCATCGGGAAGAACGTCAGGTTGAACCCGATCGAGCTGGAGCCAGAACTGCCAGATCCCCAGCGGCCGGGAGAGCATCCGCCCGGTCATCTTCGGGAACCAATAGAACATCGCCGCCATCACGCCGAAGAGGGTGCCGCCGAACGAGCACGTAGTGCAGGTGGGCGACGACCCAGTAGGTGTCGTGGATCGCGAAGTCCATCGCCGGAGAGGCCGCCCAGACGCCGTCGATCCCGCCGATCAGGAACATCGCGATGAAGCCGAGCGCGAACAGCATCGGGGCTCGAACCGGAGCTTCCCGCGCCAGAGCGTCGCCAGCCAGATGAAGAACAGCACGCCCGTCGGGATCGAGATCAGCTCGGTGGTCACGCTGAAGAACGGCAGCTCGACGGCTCCGGTCGCGAACATGTGATGCGCCCACACGCTGAAGGACAAGCGCCGTGATCAGCAGGAACGCGAGGATCACGCCCCGATAGCTGAAGATCGGCTTGCCCGAGAACACCGAGATGATCTCCGGTGACGACGCCCCACGCTCCGAGGATCAGCATGTACACCTCGGGATGGCCGAAGAACCAGAAGACGTTCTGCCACAGGATGACGACGCCTCCTCGGTTCGGGTCGAAGAAGCTCGTACCGAGCTGACGGTCCGAGAACACCATGATCAGTCCGGCCGTGAGGACGGGCGCGGCGAGGATCACGAGGAGCGAGGTCGCGAGGATGCTCCACGTGAACACGGGCATCCGCATCATCGTCATGCCGGGCGCCCGCATCCGAAGGATCGTCACGACGAAGTTGATCCCGCCGAGGATCGATGCCGTGCCGACGATGATCAGGCCCACGCATCCACAGGTCCTGCCCCGTGCCGAGCTGTTCCGCGAGCGGTGGGTAGCCGGTCCATCCAGCCGCCGCGGCCCCGCCGTGGGTGAGGAACCCCGACAGGATCGTGAGCCCGCCGGCGGGGAGCAGCCAGAAGGACAGGGCGTTGATCCGGGGAACGCCATGTCGAGCGCGCCGATCTGCAGCGGGCACGAAGTAGTTCCCGAACCCCGCGAGCAGCGGGAAGATCACCAGGAAGATCATCAGCGTCCCGTGGAGCGTGAACAGCTGGTTGTAGGCATGCGGGGCGAAGATCTGCGTCCCGGGCCGGGCGAGCTCGGTCCGCATCAGCAGCGCGAAGAGGCCCGCCACGGCGAAGAACGCGAAGCTGTTGATGAGGTAGAGGAGCCCGATCTTCTTGTGGTCGGTCGTCGTGAGCCAGTCGAGGAACCGGCCGCGCTCGGGTTCCGGCGCGAGCGCCGCGGTCGGTGCCTCTTTCACCGCCATACCGTGACCTCCGTCGTCATCCTGGGCTCGATCCTGGGCCGCGACGACGAACGATCCCGACATCGCGGGCCCATGGACATCGCATTGGAAGTAGTAGTGCCCGGGCGGCAGACTCCCGACGTTCAACGTCTCGCTGGCCGGCCCGGTCAGCTTCGGCGAGGTGAAGTAGGTCTTCTTCTCGAAGAAGCTGTCGTAGATCGAGAAGTTGTGCTGGATCCCGCCATCCTGGTTCGTGACGCTCACGGTGAACGGCTGTTTGGCGGGAACCGCGAGACAGTATTGCGTTCCACGAGATGTTGTGCGCGATCAGCGTCCAGGGCCGTCCCGTTGGGCGCGCAGGTGACGCTCGCGGCGGCCTTGCGCTCTTGCAGGATCCACGCCGAGTAGTCGGTCGGCGAAACGACGTGCACGTCGAACGTCATCTTCGAATGCCACAGGCCGCAGAACTCCGCGCATTGGGCGTGGAACGTCCCGAGCACGGTCGGCGTGAACGTGAACGATGTCGTCCGCCCGGGGATCGCATCGCGCTTGAACAGGAGGTCGGGAACGAAGAACGAATGGATCACGTCTCGCGATGTCAGATCGATCTCAACGGGTTCGTCGACCGGCAGGTACATCTGCGCCGGCTGCCGCGGGCCTCGTCCGATGCCGTCTTCCCGGAGACGAAGATCCCTCGCTCAGATACAGGAACGTCCATTCCCACTGGAAGCCCTCGACCCTGGATCTTGACCTGCGGCGTTACCTGTCTTCTCGATCTTCATCAGCGTCTGCTCGCCGAACGGGAAGAGCACGGCGACGATGACGGCCGGGATCGCGAAGAAGACTCCCAGGGATCGGTCTGCCACCGATGGTCTGTGGCGGCGCCGCGCTCATCACGCTTGCGGTAGCGGACGACGCACCAGATGAGCAAGCCCCTCGACGATCAGGAAGACCGGCGCCGCGAGGAGCATGATGACTGGTGTACAGCTGATGGACGTCCTGCCCCTGCGACGAGATCCCTTCCTTCGCGCACCCAGCCAAGAACAGGGAGCAGCGTCGCCGCGACGCTACCGGGATACTCGAGGCTGGCTCTGCGCTCTGATCGACGGCACCCCGCGATCAGGTCACGGTGAACTGCGGTGACCATGCCCTTCGAGGCATGCGGGGGCCCGTTCTCGCCGCCGCTCTGCGTGCCGGTCTGCCAACAGGCGAACGCGTAGTTGCCCGGAGGAAGGTTGAGGATCTCCACGATCGCTCGCCCCCGTGTCGACGGCGCCGAAGTCACCACCGATGTGCAGCCATTCAGTCCTCGGACGCAGGGCCAGCGTCGCCAGGCGCTTTCGCCGCGTCGATGACGTCCTGCGCGGTCTTCCCTGTCGGGCAAGCGCGATCGGGATCATCTCGTGCGTGATCGGGAACGACTCCCGGTTCTGAAACAGGAGCTCAACGACGCCCGAAGGGAAGGTAGTCGGGCACGTCGTTGTACTTGAAGTTCTGCAACCCAGATCGTAGGCGGCGAGTGACGTCCCGCCGCCCCGAGCTGGATGACGACGAACACGACGACGCCACGATCACCCCGACCGCGACGACGTATCGGGAATCTCCACGCACCACGGACCGACCGGAATGACCGCAACGAGCGCACCATCCAACCCCCTCGTCCAAGACGCGCAAACGTTCTGACGCCCCAACGATGGTCCGCGGATCCCGCTCGCTGCAAGCGTCATGACAGGACTGTCACCTTCGTGCGGAGGCGCCTGCCTGCTCTGCCGCTACCGCGGATGTCACGACTGTCATCTGGCCGAAGCTCCCGTTGGGCTCGGATCCGAAGGTGCGGCTGCGGGAGGGAGCAACGCGATCTCGATCAGGCGGTGCGGCGGGCCCTCATGGGCCGTGGCCGTCTCGGACGCACGTCAGGGAGGGATCGCACCGGACGCCGGGGAACTAACCTCGCGGCTCCGGCCCGCGCCAGCTGCTCGTACAGACGCTCGTACTCCCGATCGAGCTTCGCGTTCCAGTCCCGGCGTGGCATGACTCGCGACCTCCTCGCGATCCGACGAGTCCCGCTTACCCCGAGCGAATACTCGATATGCGCACGGATCGACGTTTCATGCCGGTCGGTTCGGGGAAAACAACGACAGCCATTCGTACGCACCAAAGCTCCCATGCTGAAGGAGGGCGAGCGGATGCTCCTGGTCCGGAACGTGATGACGGAGGACGTCAAGACGGTCTCTCCGGAGATGGATGCCTTCGATGCGGCGGGGGTGATGCGTTCGCACGACGTGGGATCGGCTCCGGTGGTTGACGGCGATGGCCACCTCGTTGGCATCGTGACGGACCGGGACCTGGTGATCCGGGTCCTCGGAGACCGTGCGGATCCCAAGGGATCCGCGTCGGCGACGTCGCCACTCGCCGGTCGATCTTCACCATCAGCCCGGACGCCCAGGTCTCGGAGGCGCGCGCGCTCATGGCGACAGGAACGGATCCGGCGCTTGCCCGTCGTGAAAGGCGAGCGGCTCAGTTGGCATCGTGTCGCTCGGCGACGTCGCCGAAGCAGACAGCTCCGCGCGCGCCATCGGGGAAGCGCTGAAGGAGATCTCGGCATCTCCCGCAACGCTCGAGCGAGCCTTGCGGCCTGATCCGGGAACGCCGGACCGAGTGATGAAGCATCGGAGCTAGCGGCGGTTCCCTTCCGGTTCGCTCGCGTCGTGGCCCCGAGCCTCGGTTCCTCGGATCTCGCCCGGACGCGCTCGAGGCTCTGGGCGATCAACCGCGAGATGTGCATCTGCGAGATCCCGATCTCCTGCGCGATCTCGGTCTGGGTCATCCCTTTGAAGAAGCGGAGGTACAGGATGCGGCGCTCTCGGACGGGCAGCTTCTCCAGCGCCGGGGCGACCGACGCCCACCCTTCGGCGATCTCGAACGACGGGTCGGCGTGACCCACGGTTTCGCTCATCGCGGTCCCGTCCTCGGAGACGGCGGCGTCCAACGAAGCGGGCGAGTAGGCCTGGATGGCATCCATCGCCTCGATCACCGCTTCCTCCGTCAGGTCAGCCCGTCGGGCGATCTCGGCGATGGTCGGCGACCGACCGAGGTCCTGCCACAGCGTCTCCAACGTCCGATGAACGAGCAGCGCCGACTCTTGCAACGACCGAGGAACGCGTACCGACCAGCCACGGTCGCGGAAATGGCGCTTCAGCTTCGCCGGGTGATCGTCACCGCCGCGAAGGTCGTGAACTGGACCCCGCGGTCCGGATCGAATCGATCGACCGCATTCAGCAGGCCGAGGTCGGCGACCTGGATGAGATCGTCGAGGATTCTCCGCGTCCCGCGAACCGTCGGGCGAGGTGACGGGCGAGCGGCAGGAAGCGCTCGACGAGCTCTCTCGAGCGGCAGGATCGGGAAGCCTGCGGAAGAGTTCGACGGCTCGATCCGCGTCGCTGGCCGGCCGGTCTTCCTCGCTCACGGCGTCTTCATGGGAGATCGTGTCCGGAACCGGATCGCCGGTCTTCCGTCGTCACCGGAGACGAAGCGCGGGTTCACGGTGAGTCCCTGGATCACCGTCCAGGACCAGCTCGCGGTCGCTCGGTCGCGGCCATTCGGTCGCGGGGACATCCGTTGCCAACGCGATCGGCAGCAGGACTCGTCGCTCGTCGCGATCTCGAGCTGCAGAGCGTCGGCATCCGGCGAGGAATCGAGCAAGAGGATGCCCGCCTCATCGACGGCGATCCGCACCTCGTCAACGGCATCGAAGGGCAACTGGAGCAGCGCTGGCCGCACTTGCAGCCACGACGCGCAAGATATGGAGCGCATCCGGCCGCGCCGCCACGTTCACGGTGATGGGTGTCAAGAGGTCGTCCACAGGGTCCACCTATACTAGGCCGGCGTTCGGCGGAGGACCTCTGTGCCGGTCGAGGAAGGGGCGGTTCGCATCGAGCTCGCGATCGAGGGTCGCACGATGGGGACGCGGACGGTCCTCGCGGTTGCCGGCGAGCTCGACCTTGCGACCGCGCCTGGACTCCGCGAGCGCGTTCGGGAGATGACCCCGGACGGACCGTTGAAGGTCGCCCTGGATCTCACCGGGGTCGGCTTCGTGGACTCGAGCGGACTCGGTGCGATCGTCGCCCGCCTCAAGCATGTTCGAGAGCTGGGAGGCGAGCTCGTGCTCATCGCGCCCGACGCGTCCCCGGTGGCGAAGCTCCTGAGCCTGACCGGGCTCGAGCCCTCGATCGCGCGCGTGCTGACCGTCGACGACCTCCGCTGAGGGTCGCGGGATGAGCGGCGCCGCCGTGGACGTTCCGACGGACCCACGCATGGGAGTCACCCTGCGCGCGTTCGTGACCGCCGTGGCCAACGATCTTGGCGTGCCGAGCTGAGCAGGTGGAGGACCTCGCCCTCGCGGTGTCGGAGCTCCTCGGGAGCGCGGTTGAGGGGGTTCGCAGCGCCTCCGGATCGAGCTGATCGCCGACGACGAAGGCTGGACGCTGCGCGCCGACGGGATCGGGCGATGTCGGAGCCGAACCTGCCGCATCTTCCGTACCGCCGCGTGGACCTGCTCATGGGGCCTGTTCCCTCCGTCAGCGTCGACGGATCGAACGCGACGATCAGATCCACCACGACCGCCTGAGCGAACACGCGCGTACGCGCGTGTTCCGCATATCCGCGCCGCCTCCGTCGTTCTCCTTACGTCTCGTACACGACCTGCTCAGGCGTCGAGAGGAACCCCGCGATCAGCACGATCACGGACCCCGCCAGCGCGAGCCAGGCGCCGATCTCGATCCTGGTGTCGAGCCCCTCGATTTGCTGGCCGCTCGCGCGGAACACCCGGATCGCGAACAACACGAAACCCGCGATCCCGAAGGCGCCCGCGGAGCCGTCCGAGCCCGCCGGTCCGATGCCGCGAGTCCGACGATGCCGAGGAGCGCAGGGACGATGAACACGAACCCCACGCTCTCGACGAAGCTGCGTGGGCATGCACGAGTCCGTCGAATAGAAGGCCTTCCAGCTCAGGTTCGTCCCGAGGATGTTTCGAACCCAGTCCATGAAGGCACCGACCACCATCATGCCCGCCCCAACCAGCGTGAGAACGATCCGCATCACGGTCCCGGTGGTGTTCCGTGTGGGAGTGGTCGTCCCGATGGTCATCTGATCGCTCACCTCCGATCACAGGAGATACCCGATCCGGTGGCGCGCGAACCCTCGTGCGGATCCCGGGGCTTCGAGCTAACGAGGACGCGTCTGCGACGCTGTCTGATCGGGAAACGGACGCCGCGAAGGACGAGGAGGTGATGAAGATGGCGACTCGGAAACAGACGGCGGCTGCCAAGCGGAACATCAAGAAGGCACGGACGGCGGCGGAGCGGCAACGGATCGATCGCGCATCTTCCCGCCTGCGGTTCGGAAGGATATGGGCCGGCAGGCCGCTCGCGCTCGGGCACGAGGCGGCAAACCCGGTCGCGGGCTGGAAGACCGGCACGCGGCAGCAGCTCTACGACGAGGCCAAGAGGCGAGCGTCCCTGGTCGTTCGAGGATGGGAAGTGGGACCTCGTCGAGGCATTGCGGAAGACCAGGTGAGGCATATCGAGCGCCACGAGCCTCCTTCCGAGGATCCTCGTTTGCCCCCACCGAGAGGGGTAGCAACCGGCTGACACCAGCGAACGGAGGATCGGGCGATGAACGCGATGCAGGGCCGTGGCCTGGGCGACGTCAAGACCTCGAGGAGGTTTGCGACCGGTCGCGTCTGTCGGGCCGACGGCTGCGAGACGCGCCTCTCGGTCTACAACGGGACGACTACCTGCGCGGATCCACGAGGAGCGCCGGCCCTTCTACCAGCGCTCCCGATCCGGGCGGGTCGTCCAAGACGCTCCCAAGCGCCCGATGGAGGAGCGAGACGTCCTGCGCGACTGGATCCGCGGACCTCGCAGGCGCCGTCGACGCGCCCTAGACCCCGCCGGGAGGTGCTTGAGCAGCCCGCCAGCCGCCGCGAGCCGCGTGACCGGATTCAGTCGCCGAGGTGCGCGATCGCGAGCCGTTTCGGCACGACCATCCGCCAGGCGTCGATGACGATCTCCTCCATCTCGATGTCGTCGATCGCATCGAGCCGAACGTCCACCCAGTTGTAACGCAGGTCTGACGGCGACGGCATCTGGAACGCGGAAGGTCTGGACGAAACGAGCGCCTCGCGTTCTTCCTTCGGGAAGGCGAACCCCATCATCGGTCTCGTCGCGCGAGAAGGCGAGATAGCACGATCCGCCCGACCCGGAACTTCACGCGATCGCGGACGAGCGCTTCCTCGGTCCGCGGAAGGCTGAGGGCCAAACGCCGAACGTCGTCGATCGTCGCCATGCGCCGCGGTCCCGCTCGCGTCAGACCTTCTTGAACGTCAGCGTGTAGCGTCCACCCGAGTACCACCCGTTCACCTGGACGTAGAAGACGCCCGTCCTCGGCGCCCTGAAGGTGACCTTCTCGTCGGCCGTCCTTCCGCCTGAGACCGCCTGTAGCGCCGGGCACCGTCCTCCCTTGACGAAGCAGCCCGGCGTGAACTGGAAGATCTCGGTCGTCCCCGGTCGCCAGACCCACAGGTCCATGTCCGACCCGGACGGCCCGTTCAAGACGACCTGGTAACGGGTTCCCTTCCGGAGCCTCCGCTTGTACACGTCGTTCGCGTCCGCCGGCCGGGACAGTGGCCAACCGTCGGTGATGTGAAGGCCTTGGCGCCGTCGATGTTCCTGTCGGTGAGCGGGGTCGCGTTCGCGTTCGAGCTCGTGAGCGCACGGCGGGCATTCACCCGGCCTTGCGTCCGCGTGAAGTGACCGGTGAGCAACGCCTTTGCCGACGCCCGCCTCCGGTCCCACGCGTCGTAGAGCTTCAGCGAGGCGGGGTGGATGACGGAATGCATGATCGCGTTCTCGATCTGCAAGGCCGAATACGCCGGATGGTCCGATCGGACGAGCCCGGCGATCCCGGCGACCATCGGCGCGGCCATCGACGTGCCATCGAAGAATTCGTAGTTGGGGAAGCGTATGACCCAACGACATACCTGCTTTCACGGTGCTCAGGATGTCGACGCCCGGCGCCGCGACGTCGACCGAGTCATGCCCCAGCTGGTGAACCCGCACTGCCACAGCGGGATGTGTTGGCTTTGGCACTGCGACACGTAGCCGTACTGGTCGCGGTCGTTGCTGGCCGCCACGGCGAGGATGTTCTTGAGCGTGTAGCTGGCCGGATACGACGGAGCCCAGCTCGGCGGCTGACCCTGCGGGTGCTCGTAGAACTGGATGTCGTTGTCCATGCTCGAGTTCCCGGCGGCGACCACGACCAGGATGCCGGCCTTGCCAGCCCTCGCGATCGCGGCGCGCTCCGCCTTCGACCACACCGGGTCGCCGAGGCTCAGGTTGATCACGTCGGCGTGGTTGTGTCGATCGCGTAGTTGATCGCCTTCAGCTCGTTCCCGAGGGTGAGGGACGCCGCCGTGCCGATCCGCAGCGCCACGATCGTGCAGTCCGGACAGACGCCGCTGATCCCTCGTTGTTGTCGTTCTCCGCCGCGACGATCCCCGCAACGTGCGTGCCGTGCGAGTCGTCGAGTCGTGCTGGCTGGGCGTCGGGTTCTTGTCGCTCCCCTGGAAGTCCCAGCCGTTCACGTCGTCGACGAAACCGTTCACGGTCGTCATCGGCGCCATTCCCGGATCTCTCCGGGTTCACCCACAACCGGTTCTGGAGGTCCGGCTGGTTGATGTCGACGCCGGTGTCGATCACGGCGACGACCGCGGGTCCATGAACGCTCTGCTCGTCCCACGCCCCGGGCGCCTGGACATCGGCTCCGGCGGTGCCGTGCCGGATCGGCCGAAACCGAAGCCTTGGTTGGTCATCTCGTGGGACTGACCCGTGTTGTTGAGTGCCCATTGCTGAACGAAGAGCGGGTCGTTCGGGATGGTCGGCGACGCTGGCGATCCGGTCCGGCTCGGCGAAGCGGACCAATGGGGATCGCTGGTAGCGCCGGATCGGTGGCGGGGACCGACGTTCCCACCGCTGACCCGCACGACGTCGACGTTCAACCCCGACCTCGGGGCGACCGTCCGCGCGCCGAGGCGCGCGTTCAGCGCCCGCGTCGCCCTGACGGGGCGCGTTCTCCTTCCACACCACGACGACATGACCGGGAACGAAGCGGGCGATGCCCGACCCCCACGGGTACTTGGCGTTGCCGGGGCCAGCCGTGCATGCGCCGCGGACGATCGGCCGGTGACGAGGGCAGGATCGGCGGATGCGGCCGAACCGACGATGGACGCAGCAATCAAGGTGTGCGAGCGAAACCGTGAGTCCGAACCGGGCGAGCACGGCGACCTTCCGTTCCGAGGCCGTCCTGCAGGGCCCAGGTCACGTGGTCGACGGTGCCGCGGTCGAACGAGGTCGCGGGCAGCGATCCGATCGGGCACGGCTCAGGCGGACGACATCAACCTAGCATGCCGACATGCGCAACGGACCGCGCATCCGGACACTTCCGAACATCTCGTGCGGGTAGGCTGTAACGCCGGCGCGCGTTCGGACACCAGACGTTCGTCGCGACGGAGATCCGAGCACCGAGATCGGGCCGAGATGCCCGTCGATGAGATCAGGTGAGGTAGGGCACCGATGCATCTGCATGCACGGATCGCGGGACCATCGGCAGTGATCGCACTGATCACAGCCGGCCTCGCCGGGACGGCGCAGGTCGCCGCCGCGGCGAGCGGGGTGGTGGGTCACGTCTACGTGAACGACAACACCGCGGGGACGAACACGGTCGCCGCGGTTCGATCAGCACGCCGACGGAACCCTGACGGCCATGGCGGGATCGCCGTTCACGGCAGGCGGGGCGGAGCACCGGAACGATCGTCGGATCCCAGGGTCGCTCAGGCGACCGACGACGGCCGGTACCTCCTGGCGGTCGATGCCGGGAGCAACCAGATCTCGGTGTTGCGCGTTCGACCTGACGGGACGCTGAGGCTGGCGCACGGCAGCCCGGTGGCATCCGGCGGCATCGAGCCGATCAGCATCGCCGTCCACGATGGACTCGTATACGTCGCCAATGAGGGGAACGGCGTGACCGGCAGCGAACTACACGGGCTTCCGGCTGAACAGCGGCGGCCACCTGACCCCGCTCGCCGGGTCGACCGTCCCGTTGCCGGCAACGGCGAACCCCGGGGACATCCTCTTCAACGGACCGGGCGCAACCTGATCGGGATCGAGGTCGGCATGACCGACCCCAGCACCTTCCTGCTCGACAGCTTCACGGTGGGCGAGGACGGACGGCTGAGCCCGGCGGTCGGCTCGCCGTTCGCGGCCGAGGCGGCCGGCCCGTTCGGCAGCGAGTTCTCACCGACCGACCCGGGACACCTCTACGTCTCGAACGCCCACGGCGGTGCCGGCAACGGATCGGTGTCGGCGTTCTCGGTCGCCGAGGACGGTGCGCTGGGTCCGATCGGGGCATCCCCGTACGCCGACGGTCAGACGGCGCCCTGCTGGGTCGAGATCTCTCACGATGGTCGGTTTCTGTTCACGGTCAACACGGGCAGCACGACGATCTCGGAGCTACGGGATCCAGGCGGACGGTTCCCTCGCGCACCTGTCGGACACGGCGTTCGCGAGCGGCCTCGGCATCCGACCGTTCGACGCCCGGTTGGACGTCGACGGGAACAACCTCTACGTCGTGGATGCGGCGATCGACGCGGTCAGCGCGCTTCAGCGTCGACGGCGGAGCCTCAGCCGAGCTCACGTCCTCCCCGGCGTCGCTCCCGGCAGGCGCGACGCCGTTCGGCATCGTCGTCACGAAGGCCTAGGAGCGGGGTGTCGTCCCGCGCGACGGGACGGCACCTGGCGGATCCGCGCAGCCGCGAGCCTCCGGCTCGCGGCCCTCTTCCGTCACGTCCGCGACGCCGCCCAGGCCGACGAACACCACGACCTCGTAGACCTCGCGGTCAGACGCCGGGCATCGTGATCACGAGCTTGCCCACCGTGTGCTGGTTCGCGAAGTCGGTCAGCGCGATGGCGGCGTCCGACAGCTGCGTACGTTCGCTTGATCGCGACCGTGAGCTTCCTTCCTCGATCATGGAGGCGAGCGTGCCGAGGTGAGAGTGGATCGCTGCCGATGTTGCGCACGTCGATCCCACCGATCTGGTCGCCTCGCCGGCCCCGCCCAGCGCCGAGACGGCTCGTCCACCGGTGCGAACGAGACCCGCGAGCGCGCCGAACTCCGTCGGGATCGCGGTTGACCAGGTCGATGACCGAGTCGATGCCGTCGGGATGGCGCTCGCGGACGGCGCCGATCACGTCGTTCGAATAGTCGACGGTCTCCGCGGCGCCCAGCCCCGTCACGACGTCCTCGTCGCCGGGCTTGATCGTGGCGATCACGCTGCGCGCCGCGAGCGGCCGCGAGCTGGATCGCGAAGGTTCCGACGCCGCCCGTCGCCCCGACGATGAGCACTGTCGCACTCACGCGACGGGTCGATCGCGTCCACCGCGCTCATCGCCGTCGTGCCGGCGACGCCGAGCGATCCAACCTGCCCATCGTCGACCGCCGCCGGGGTCAGCGCCAAGGCCGGCGCGAGCGGCGTGGCGAGCTCCGGCGAACGTCCCGTCGTGCACGACGCCCTTGGACCCGATAGTGCCGAAGACGCGGTCGCCGGTCCGGAACTCCTCGACGCCGTCGCCGACGGCTCTCGACGACGCCCGCGACATCTTGCCCGATCACCGCGGGGAACTCGTAGGGGCATGAAGGCCCTCGCCATCCCCATCGCAACGAAGCTGTCGAAGGCGTTCACGGAGGCCGCGTGAACGCGGACGAGTACCTCTCCGGCCGCCGGTTGCGGGGCGGGGACGTCGATCACCTCAGGCGGGCGGTCGAAGCCTTCGAGCGCCAACGCTTCGATCGTCGTGTCGCTTCCCATGGCTGGGGCTCCTCCTCCGCGTTCGGGATCGCGCGGCTCGCCCCGCGTTCTTACCTCCTGAGGTCGATGCTATTCCGGAGCTCGGACGCGATTCTCTGTCAGTCGGACGCGGTCCGCGAGCGCGTCGGCCTCGAGCCGCATCGCGATGTGCTCCGTGAGCAGATCCTCGAGCTCGTCGGTGGGGAGCGGCTTCGCGAAGAGGAACCCCTGGCCCAGGTCGCACTTCATGGCGATGAGCTGTTCCAGCTGGTCGGCGCGCTCGATCCCCTCGGCAACCGGCTTGAGGTTCAGGATCGATGCGAGCTCGATCACGGCCGCGGTCAGCGCGGAGGATTCGCCGCCTTCGGTCACGCCGTCGATGAAGCGACTTGTCCACCTTCAAGATGTCGACCGGGAAGCGTCGGACGTAATTGAGCGACGAATACCCGGTGCCGAAGTCGTCGATCGCGAGCTGGACGCCCAGCGTCTTGAGCTCCTGAGGCGTCCGATCGCAAGGTCCATGTCGTGGATCATCACCGACTCCGTGATCTCCGAGCACCAGCTGGGGGATCCAGACCGCCTCGCGGCGAGGGCCTCGCGTACCTCCTCGACGATCTCCGGGCGAGCGATCTGCCGCGCGGAGAGGTTCACCGCCATGTGGAGATCGAGCGGCAGCGAAGCGTCTCCCGCCAAACGGGCGGCGTGGCTGCATGCCTCCATCAGCACCCAGCGGCCGATCGGGACGATCAGCCCCGTCTCCTCGGCGAGCGGGATGAAGTCGAGCGGCGGGACGATGCCCCTTCTCCGGGTCGAATCCAGCGGATCAGCGCCTCGACACCCGTGATCTTGCCCGTCGGGAGCTCGATCACGGGCTGGTAGAAGGACGGAACTCGTCGTGATCGATCGCGCGCTGCATCGCGGCCCGCAGCTCCAGCCGTCGCAGCGCGGTGTCGTGCATCGCGCGGCTCGAAGAGCTGATACCGAGCTCTTGCCACTTCTCCTTGGCCATGTACATCGCCACGTCGGCGTTGCCGCAGGAGCTCATCGGCGCTCCCCACCGCGGTCATCCGGTTCGGCGACGGAGATCCCGATGCTCGCGCGGGCGCGAGACCTCGCGTCCCGTCGAGGTCGAACGGTTCCTCCAGGGTCTCGCAGGATCCGCCCGCGACGTCGGCGGCCGTCAGAGCCGTCGTCGCCGCCATCCTCCAGCAGAGCACCGCGAACTCGTCGCCGCCGAGGCGCGCGGCTGGTGTCGGCCGTCCGGAGGCGACCCGAGCCGCGTCGGCGACGCGCGACGAGGAGCTGGTCGCCGGCGCGCGTGGCCTAGCGAGTCGTTGATCGTCTTGAAGTCGTCGAGGTCCATGAACAGGACCGCGACCGGGCTTTGCGTCGCGCGTTCTGGCGTTCCAGCGCGTGGCTCACGCGGTCTCGGAACAGCGCCCGATTGGCGAGACCGGTGATCTGATCGTGGAACGCCTGGTGCGACAGCTGCTCCTCGAACTGCTTCCGCTCGGAGATGTCACGCGTGGTTGCAGCACGATGCCTCTCACGTTCGGGTCCTTCAACGAGGTTCGTGCGGAGCGTCTCCGCGTAGAGATCGCTCCCGTCCCGGTGACGCACCCGGAACTCGGTCAATCCCACGTGGCGCCCTCCCGTCCGCCATCGCGGTCGTGGAAGGACAACGCGCGCGCTTGCGATCGTCGGGCGCGATCAGCTCGGCGAAACGGCGTGCCCTCCAGCTCGTCCGGTTCGAACCCGAGCACCCGGTGAGCCGACGGGCTCGCGTAGCGCGATCGTCGTGTCGGGCTCCATCACCGTGACGACGTCCGACGAGTTCTTCACGAGCGAGGCGAACCGCGCGCTGGCTCTGCTCGATCAGCAGGTCCTCGGTCAGGGCGGCGCTCTCCGAGCGCGAGGGCGACCTAATGCCGAGCGGCGCCTGGAGCGAGTCGGCAGTCCTGGCGCGACAGTTCCTCGACGGCCGAGACCACCAGCAGCCACGGGAGCTCGTCGCGCATGAAGAGCGGCGCCACGAAGAGCGATCGATGAGCCTCGCGGCAGTTGGAGCATGTTCAGCGATATCGTCTCGAGGGCGACCTGATACGCGTGGCGTCCCTCGAGACGCTCCCGTTCCACGCCTCGAACTCGGACAGACGGACGGACGTTCCGATCGCGCCGCCATCTTCGCCCGGCGCGGCGGTATTACCACCAGCTCGCCCGGGACGTCCTGTTGCTCGAAGATCCTGGCACGGCGACGTCATCACCGGCAAGCGCGAGGACCGCGCGGCCCGCGCGCACGTGGATGCCGTCCCCGGTTCGTGGCCGTGACCAGGTCCATCCGGCTTCGCGCAGCTCATGTCGGACGCTACTGTTGCTGCCGGCTGCGATCAGTCCACACATGCGGATCACGACGAGGATGAACAGCAGCACCGTGGCGGCGATCAGAGATCGGGAGGTCCGCGATTCTCTCCCTGCGCGCCCTCGTACGCGATGAGGACCGGAGCCATGAGGGGAGGCACGCGGCCAGCACGAGCAGGCGGGCCGCGGGTGAGCTTCGTCTCGACGTCGGCGACGGGTCTCGAGACAGCTCGCGCATCGACCGGGTGGAGCGCCGCCGCACCGAACAGAACGTAGAAGGCGATCCAGCCGGCCTCCAGATAACCGCTCCCGGGCTGATACTCCGCCTCCGTGTCAGATTCATCCACGCGTAGAAGGCATCGGTGATGAACAGCGCGACGATCGCCGCGACGATCAGGCGGAACGCCAGCGGGCTTGCGGCCCGCGCCGACCGCCAATCGGCGAGCAGCGCCCAGGAGCAGCAGGTCCGCGAGCGGGTACGCCATCGAGGTGAGCTTCGCCACGGAGAGCGAGCGTGTCTTGTTGGTAAGCCTGCGGCGAGATCAGGATCACCCACGAGACCACGCCGATGCCGATCGACAAACATCGAACGCATCCACTGAAGCTTCGAGCGGTCGCGGCTCCGGATCGCGCGCGTGGATCAGCAGCAAGATGCCGGCGACCAGAGACACGCGTACACCGCGAGATAGAACGCGTCGGCCCAGCCGGGGAACGGCGTCAGGCCATCGGCATCGAACGAGGAAGAGCGCCGGCGCGATCGAATGGAACTTGTCGTAGTTGTAAGGAGACGACGTCGCCCAGGATGAACGTGAACATCCCGAGCGAGAACAGATGATCCACGGCAGCCGCTTCTCCGGCTTCCAGGTACGCGAGCGCCACCACGATCATCACGGGCGAGGAGAGCCCGATGATGTTGATCACGTAGCTGACGTGCGCCGGTCACGAAGTACGCCAGCGTCGCAACCGAAGCGATCGCTCCGTAGATGAGCCACAGCCGGTTCCTCATGACCCTTATCTATCGGCGGCTGCACGGCCGGGGATGAGCCGCTTTTGGGGAACCGGCTCGAGCTAGTCCCTTCCGGGTAGTCCGGCTCGGTCAGGCCGGCCAGATCGAGGCGGTGGCGGCGGTGAGCCGTTCGAGCTGGAACCGCTCCTTCAACGAGGTCAAGACCGCGATGAGATCTCTTCGATCTCGTCATCCCCGTTGGCCGCCGTGACCTGGATCCGGAACCCCACCTCGCTCTTCGGTGCCAGGGGGTAGGCGGCCATGCGTGACGTAGATACCGTGCTCGAATAGGTATCGCCGATCGTCAGTCGATCTCCTCGTGGTCTGGCGAGGCGGGATCTCGACGATGGGATGGCCCGACGTGTTCGGCGTGTGGATGCCCAGGCTGCGCATGGCGTCCGAGCACCCGTGCGGTCTTCCGCCACATCCAGACGCACGAGATCTCCTCGTCTCCGGTTCACCTCGAGTCCGGCGAGGCACGGTCGCGAGCGACGCGACCGGCGACGGCCCGAGTAGAGGTAGGAGGGAGCGAGCACCTTCAGGCGTCCTTCAGCGGCGTCGGTGAGCGACATGAACGCGAGCAAGGGAGGAGTAGGACTTCGAGAAGCCGGCAACCGAGCACCGCGTCGTCGTAGGGCACCTCGAGGTGCCGGAAGACGCTGTTGCCCGAGCGTGCCGTAGTCACAGAGCTCCTCGGGCGAGCGCTCACCGATCAGACCGAACCCGTGCGCGCTCGTCCACGTACAGCAGGCAGTGGTGCTCCGTTGCCAAGCGGGAGAAGGCGGCCAGGTCGGGTGCGTTCCCCGTCATCGAGTTGACGCCGTCCATGGCGATCACCCGCGGCGACAGGTACATCGCGTCGTCGAGCAGTTCGGCCAGGTGCTCGGGGTCGTTGTGCCGGAACCGGACGATCGAGGCCCCGTGTCCGGCCGCGTACATCGCTCCGTCGTACATCGTCTTGTGGGCGCCGGCCGTCGAGGAAGATCGTCCCATCGCCGACCGAGCACCGGGATCACCGGACGTGTGGATGTGGGTGATCGTCGGCAGGCACGAGCGACATCCGGGCGTTCGAGAGCTCCGTCATCCTGCTCTTCGATCTCGCGCGTACATCCGTGGGATTGCCCAGGCAGGCGCGACCACGAAGGAGTGCGTTCCCACTTCGTCGAGGTACGTCGGGGACCGACGCGATGATCTCTTCGTCGAGGTCGAAGCCGAGGTAGTTGCAGCTGGCGAAGTCAGCCAGCCATCGATCGCCGATCCGGATCCTGCGACCCCGTTGCTCCTCGATGATCGCGTCCATCATCGGGATGGGTGTTCGTGAGCCGCGTGAGGTCCGAGACCGTCAACGCCCATCGAGTCCAGCCAGCCGTCGTCCTGCCGGCGGCGTGGCTTCGCCGTTGGGCGACGGGAGGGCGGCCTCGACCGTGGCGCCTTCCCCAGCTGGTTCCGGGGCGCGCGGAGGCCGTGCAGGAACGGTTCGTCCCATGGTTCTCGTCTCATCGGCGCCGAACCGGCCGCCTTGAGGTACCGGCCGTATGCTCCGGCGGATGCCTGGAGGGCCACGGATAGGGATCCAGCTTCCGGAAGCCGAGCGGAAGGTCTCGATCGGCGAGTACCTCGCCATGGCCCGGGCGGCGGAAGAGGCGGGGTTCGACTCGATCTGGGTTGGCGATCACCTGCTCTACCGCGACGAGGGCCCGGAACGAGGACCTCTGGAAGCGTTCACGCTCTCGCCGCGATCGCGACCGCGACCACCGGATGGAGACTCGGACACGCTCGTTGCCTGCACGCGCGTTCCGCCACCCGCCGGTCCTCGCCAAGATGGCAGCCACCGTGGACGAGATCAGCGGAGGGCGGCTGACCCTCGGTCTGGGGGCCGGGTGGAACCGAGCCGAGTTCGAGGCGTTCGGTCTGCCGTTCGACGGGAGAGCGGCTCGATCCATCGAGGCGTTCCAGATCGTCCGTAGGTTGCTCGCGGGGAGCGGGTGACGTTCGAAGGGGATGGCGTACGGCACGGACCGACGCGGTCCTGCTGCCTCCGATGGCTCATCGTATCCCCTCATGATCGGGCAGCATGGGCGTAACGGGTCCTGGAGGCGACCTTGCCGTGGGTCGATACGTGGAACGTCTGGGGGCCGTGGTGCGGGAACGATCCGGCCGGGTTCGAGGGAGCAGAACGAACGCGTGACGCGGATCGCGCGCCGCCTCGGGAGGGATCCGGAGACCGTCGCGCGAAGCGTCTGCGTCTTCACGGCGATCGACCTCGTGCCCGGTGAGGAGCCGGTGGATGAAGATGCCCCTCCCCTCACCGGTTCCATGGTGGACATCGCGGGCGGCCTCCGCGCGTTCCGCGGAGGCCGGCGCCGACGAGGTGATCGTGATCCCGAGCCCGAAACACCGGACGCGCGATCCGCGCGTTCGGTGGAGGCCCTCTCGCTGCTGTCACCGGTGAACCGAGCCTGGACCTGTAACCGCAACCACTCGTGGGTGGTAGGCGTCTACCAGGTATGAGCCGACTCGCAACGCGGGAGGATGCGTACGTGACCGATGGCGCCGGGCGGCCGTCTCGGCGAGCTTCTACGTCCGACATGCGGCTGAGTGCGACCCGCCTCGCCTACCTGTTGACGGGAGATCGCCAGCTCGCCGAGGACCTCGTCCAGGATGCCTCCGTCAAGCTCGCCGGGCGGCTGGTGCACCTCAGGGATCCAGGTGCCTTCGACGCCTACCTGCGAAGGACGGTCGTCAACCTGGCGAACTCACATTTCCGGAGGAAGCGGGTCGAGCGCACCTATCTCAGCCGCACGGCGGCGGAGCCGCCGGTCTTCGGCGAGGCGCCGGACACCGGCCGCCGTGACGAGCTGTGGAAGGGCCTCCAGCGGCTGCCGACCCGTCAGCGGACGGCCATCGTGCTCCGCGTCTACGAGGACCTTCCGGAGGATGAGTGGCCGACATCCTCGGTTGCCGGCCGGGAACGGTGCGATCCCTCGTGTCCCGAGGCCTCGCGGAGTTGCGTGTCCATGTGAGGAGCGATGATGATGGATGACGATCTGAGGCAGCTGGATGGGGTGCTGCGGGGATCGGGCAGCGGCGGAGGTCCCGCAGGTCAGGATGTCCCCCGACGATGGTCGCGCGAGCGCGGCGGAGGGTTGCGCGGAACGCCGTGGCGTTCGTGCTCGGAGCCGCGGTCGATCGTGGTCGGTGCCTCCGCGGGTATCGCCACCCTCGGGGCTGCAACACGGCCCCGGCGTCGCGCATCCCAGGAGACTCGGGAGCCTCGGCTCCCTTCGACCGCGTGTGCGGCCCCGGACCTGCGAGCCGAGGTCTCGCTCGACGGGGCCGATGGGATCGGTCGAGGGCTCGATCCAGCTGACGAACGTCGGCGGAGCGACCTGCACTCTCGGGCCGACCGACCGTGTCGATCTTCAACTCGCAGGGAGACGAGGTGGCCCTTCAGGTCACTGCGAGCGAGCCTCAAGTGGCAGGCGGACGGCGCGCCGGAACCAGCAGGGTGGCCGGTGGTCAGTCTGCGGCCCGGATCGGCGGCTTCCGTCCGCGTCCGCTGGTCGAACGCCTGTCCGCAACTCTCTGGTCCGGCATCTTGGAAGCTCGATCCTCGGGAACGGCGGCGGAACCCTGGACGTGTCGGGCGCGGACGCCAGCCTCGTGCCTCCCTGCAACGGACCTTCCGAGCCGTCCACGCTCGAGGTCGGACCGTTCGAACCCCGCGCCGGCGCTTGAGCCGACGCCTGGAAGAAAGGGGAACCACCTGATGCGACGGATACGTGCTTCGCTGGTCGGCGCCACGTTGGCCGCGATCGTCGTTCTGGCGGCCCTGCCCGCTGTCTCGACCGCGCTCAGGCCGGCGCCGCCCGCGAGCTGTGTGCGGAACCAACTCGGCGTCCGAGCGAACGGCATCAACGGCGCCGCCGGCACGATCCACGGGGCCTGGGTGTTCACGAACTCTCTCCACGAGGGCCTGCGATCTGGATGGGTACCCGGACCTGCAGCTCTACGGGTCGCGCCGGACGTCCGATGCCCACGACCGTGAAGCGGAACCTGCCGCCGGCGCCCAGCCACGTGAAGCTACTCGCCGGGCGGATCCGCCACGTTCTACACCAGCTACAACGACGTGCCCTCCGGTTCGCACGCGTGCCAGACGTCGGCGGTGATCCAGGATCACGCCCCGAACGCGGCCGCGTCGTTGTTCATCCCGGCGCGGCTCGAAGCGTGTCGCGGCGATCGTGCACGTCTCCAGCGGTGCGCGGCGGCATCCACCACGCGTAGCCGTCTGACCACGGATCGGCCGCGGGGGTCATCGCGCATCGCGATGCGCGGCCGCGGCGTCGGCGTGATGCCGGCCGTGCGCAGGCCGGCGGCGATGGGACCGGCGCAGCGCAGGCCGCGCAGGCGACTGGTCCAGCGACACGAGCCTGATGGGCTCGCGTGGCCGATCCGGCGCGTCGAGCGCGGCGCTCCTCCTCGTCTTGCTTCACCTCACGACCCGGGCTTAGCCTGCCACGCGGACCAGTGCCGGATGACCAGCGCCCAGGGACGAGCGCGACGCCACGTACGCCACGCTGTCGACATCCAGCCGGTGGCGATCGAGATGGGGATACATCACGATCCGGAAGAGCGTGAGCCACCCGTTCGCACGGCGCCCGAACACCGGGTCGCCTTGGACCGATGCCCAGAGCGTCTTCATCGTCGAGCATCGCTCTCGCCTGCTCCTTCTCGCGACCCTCGGCTCTCGGCCCCTCGGCTCTCGACCCTCGGCGCTGGAAGCCTCGGCCGAAGGGGTTCCCTCCGAGGTCCCGTGCAGGCACCTGGGGGTGTCGTCAGGCTGCGATGATGACGATACGCCACGCCGGCGTCACGACACGCCGAGCGCCACCAGGTGCAGGGCGCTGACGCCGAACGCGTGGCTCGTGAAGATCGCGAGGACGCCGAGAACGATGGCGACCACCGCGAGGATCCGTCGGATCATGGCGTTCCGCTCCTTCGTGGACCCTTCCGGGACTCGTCACGTCTCATTCCCCGGGAAGGAGCCGGTCGAACCACCCCGGGCCTGAACGCGGTTCGGTTCCGCAGCAGATGGGTACAGGAGAGCAGCGACGGGTGGTGATCGGAGATGGGCCAACGATGGTGCCGCCTCGGCGGCGGGGACGATCTGGCGGTTGGAGCTGAGCGTCCCCCCGGACCTGAGCGCGCTCGCGGATGTGCGTCGATCCTTCGATGCGCTTCGGGTTGCCCCCGGCGTACGGGAGGATGCGCAGCTCCTCGTGACGGAACTGGTGTCGAACAGCATCCGGCACGCGGAGCTGCGCGACGGGTGAACGCATCCGGATCTGGGCCGGGTGGTCGGGCCGCCGTCTGAAGGTGATCGATCCGCGATCGCGACCCGCACCCGGCCAACCGAGCCAACCCGTCGGGGATCGCCGGAAGCATCAGGCCCGCTCCGGGAGCGGAATCGGGCTGGGGCCTGTTCATCGTCAACCAGTTGGCGACCCGCTGGGGAGCGATCCACGATGGGGGCCCCGGCTACTGGTTCGAACTCGGACGCGTCCGCGGCCCGAGGCCGCGACCAGGACGACCAGAACTAAGAGCGCGGATCCTCTTCCTCGGCGATCGCGGCGGGTGTCCCTTCCCGCTTCCGGACGACCACGAACCGCTCATCCGTCCGAACGGGCTCCTCCACATCGGGCGAGACGTGCGAGTGGTGGACCACGAACGTACGAGGGTCCGCTCGCACAGCTTCGTAGTCCTGGATCGTGATGGCGATCGAAGCTCGAGCAGTCCGGACGACCGCACTCGCAGACCATCCGAACGTAGCCCCCGGGGTTGCCGGACGGGCGTTCTCGATCCCTTCATTGATCTCACGTGAGGATGCCTCGTTCCGCGCGATCCGAGCTTCACGTTCGCTCATCGTCGTCGCCAGGACGCTCCCTTACTTCTTCTTCTTCGTCACCTTGCGGGTCGTCTTCCCCGCGGCGTCTTGCACGGAGCCTTTCGCTTTCTGCATCGAGCCCTTCGCCTGCAGGCTCCGGTTCTTCGTCACGCGGCCGACCTCTTTCTTCACGCTGCCGACCGCCTTGTTCTTCTTCCCCTTCGCTTGCGTCTTGCTCCCAGCCATCGTGCCACCTCCATCGTGTCGTTGTATCGAACGTTCCCCACGTCGCGACGGGCCAAACACGCGAGGGGACTGCCGGCTAGACGGCAGCCGTCGCGGCGCCGACGGGACGGCGACTGACCTCGCCGTCACGAGGCGCGGGCGTGCCGGCGCGTACCGCCTCCAGCTGCGCTGCGACCGCACCGCCGTAGAGGACTCCCACGGACGTCGGGAACGCCCAGAGCCGAGCGCGATGATCACCAGCCAGCGGTCCGTACGTCTGGCCGAACGAGGAGCTGAGCCGGAAGAACAGACTCAGCCCGATCGTCGAGAGCGTCCAGATGCCGACCGCCACGAACGATCCGAAGCCGAGCCATGACCAGGCAGGCTGGCGGCGACGTGGGGCCCACCGGTACAGGCAGGGCGATCGCCGCCATCGCGAGGGCGAGTCCGACCGGCCACCGGATCACGTTCCAGATCTGCACCGAGGTATGCGACCCGAGCGATGCAGCGACCAGAGTGACCCACGCCGAGCGTGATGAAGGCGGCCGTGATCAACAGGCCCGCGGTGATCGCGAGGGCGAACGCGTGCAGGTACTTGCTGGCGGTGGGGCGATCCTGTTCGATGCCGTAGATCCTGTTCAGTCCGCGCTCCAGCTGGCCCATCAGGATCGTGCCGGAGATCAGGACGGCCACGAGACCGAGGATCAGGGCCGTCGAGCGATTCGACGCGCCGGCCTGATAGCGCCTGGTCCACTGGCCTGCGTCATCAGCTTGCCCGCAGGACCCGGCGCGGCGCTCTGAAGCGTCTTCACGATCAGGTCGGTGAGGTTGCCTTGGCCGATCGCGCTGGCGAGACCGAGCACGATGATGACCCCTTGGATCACGATCGAGCATCGAGACGGACGCCATGCTGCAGAGCGTGACTCGTCCCGTCGGCTGCTCGGAACCGGCGGAAGGCGTCGCCCGCCAAACGGGCGCGGCCGGTGGTCTTGAGCGTCTCCCATGCGTCGTCGCCCGAGAGCTCCCATGTCTCCGGGACCGCGGCGGCCGTGCTCAGCTCGCATCCCCCTCACGCAGATAGCGACAGCTGCTGGCTCGATCGAAACCCGGAAGCGCTTCTTGGACGTCCGATGCGCCCCATCGAGTTCGTACGGACGCTTGCGGTCGAGGCGGATGTCGAACGTCCGACCCGAGGACACGTGGACGAACGGTGACCGCTCGGGACGGCTCATCACCGATCGTCCAAGCGTGCGAGCCCAATCCAACAGGCCGTTCGCGGTCACGACGCCGACATCTCGAGCTTCCCGTCATCGGGGAGCGCCTGGAGAGACAACGAGAGGCCCCCGAGGACCGTCCCGACGTTCCCGACGAGGACGCAAGCTCGCCTTGCCGGAGAACCACCGCCGGCCGTCGACACGGACCTTCATCACGAATCGCTGCTCACCGAGGTTCTTCGCCCCGGCCCAGACGTAGCCCAACTTGCCGGCGCGTCCCTTGAGGCCGTCCCCATGTCGCGGATCATCAGCGCGTCGAGCCCGGCTCCCGCCATCACCGCGAAGCGCTCACCGTTCATCACGCCGACGTCGAGCATCCGGCGCGAGCCGTGCAGGCCGATGTGGACGGCACGTTCCGATGTCCTCGAGGATGCCGAGGTTCTTCGCCAGGAGGTTCGCCGTCCCCGCCGGGATGATGGCGATCGTGGTCGACGTCGTTGCGACGGCGTCGATGCAGCGCTGGACCATCCCGTCCCCACCCCAAGACGAAGAGGAGATCCGCGCCGTCGGCGACCGCCTCCTTCACCTTCTTCAGGGCCTTCTTGCTCTTCGGGACCTCGTACCAAAGGGTGCGTCGACGCCCTCTCTCGCGAGAACGTCGCGCAACTCCGGGAGGCCTCCTCCGAGGATTTGCCCGTGTGCGCGAGCACCGCGACGGAGGTCACGTGCGAACCTCGGAACGCTCGCGAGGTGCCGGCGCCTCGACCCGACGGGAGCGGCGGCGCTCCGCGACCACGGCCGTCGCATGGACGGCCAGGAGCGCGAAGCAGAGAGCTCCGGTGCCGAGGACGACGCTGGCCATGACGTCGGTCGGGTGGTGCATCCCGCGGTACACGCGGGACAGGACCGACGTACATCGGGAGCAGGACGGCGACGATCCAGATCGCGACCCTGAGGGCGGCGTTCCGCAGGTGAGAGGAGATGACGATCGCCAGCGCGATGTACGTGACGATGGCGGCGCCGGTGTGCCCCGAAGGGAAGCTCGAGGTCACCGGGATCGGATCGAGCGGGGTGATCGAAGGACGTGGCCGATCGACGATCGTCGTCGTCGAGAGGAAGGCGGAGAACTCGATGAAGAGAGGCCAGCCCACGAAGGCAGCGTCGTACCAGAGCCGGCGGATCAGGAGGACGATGACCGCGAGCCCCGCCACCGCCAGGATCGTGCCGGTGCCGCCCATGATCAGCCGAGATCCGTCAGGTATCCGAATGTCGTCGGTCCGATGCGAGTTCGACCCATCGCTCCACGCTCGAGTCCCAGCCGACGATCCGCGGCGGAAAGGGACGATCTGGTGATGAGCGAAGCCGATCGCGACCAGGACGATCGCGAGGATCAGGGGAGCCCGCGATCGACAGCGTCGCGGCCAACGGCCGGAGGACGCCACGAGCGGAGCCGCTCGCCGATGCGCGCGACTGGGCCTGCGCGCGCCGTCTACCGCCAGGTATCCCATGCTGCGGTCTTTCACCGGAAGAGCCGTTCCTCAAACATCCGAGGACGGCAAGGCGTCGCGTGCGCTCAGAACCGGTGCTTGCGGCGGAGAGACCAAGGACGGCCATCCGGATCGACCACCGAGCGGTAGAGCGGCCACGCCCACAGCCGTTGCCATGATGCGACCGGCCGAGGCGTATGGAAGCGGACGCGGCCCGGTGGCCTGGGTCCCTGGCCGCCGGCCTCGTGCCACGCATCGAGGGCCGCAGCCGTCCTCCGCCACCGCTCGAGGCCACGGATCGGGTCGATGAGGTCATCGTCGTCGTCCGTGCCCCAGGTGTTCCCGCCACAAGCGCAACCGCAGGTCCCGCGCGAACCGTCGCGCTCGGTCGCCGGTGCCGGCGGGGTCGCGCAGGCTCCCGGAGATCCTCCTCCTCGTCCAGGACCGCGATGGAGAGCTCGAATCGTGCGTCCAGGACCGGCGGTTCATGTTGTCCGAGCCGATCAAGGCGACGACGTCATCGACGATCACGCCTTTGGCGTGGACGTAGATCGGCGTCTCCCTGCTCGTTCTCCGGGTCGAAGACCGCGACCCGATCCGGAGCCACCTCCGCGAGGTGCTCCATCATCGTCAGCTGCCCGAGCCGGCTCGTCGGACCCGAGACCATGCCGTTGCGGTCGGGGTGGCGGGGACGACGACGATCGCGCGGAGGTCAGTGGCGCGCCGGAGCGCCTGCTCGTACAGCTGCGCGATCTCGTCCGACCAGAAGTACTGGTCCTCGACGTAGATCGAGGAACGCGCGCGACCGAGCAGCTTCGCATAGATGCGAGCGATGCTTCGCTCGCCTTCCCGCGCGAAGGGGTACGGAGGTCGTTTCGCGGGATAGGTCCGGAGGACCTGGACGGCGTGGCGGCCCACCGGTGCCGGTGGTGTTGCGTCGACAGCGATGGGATCGGGGACCGGCGGCTCCTCCGTTGCCCGCGCGATGATCCGAGGGAGCCGGAACCCGCGCCGCTCGAGCGGCGTCGGGTCGTTCCACCGCTCCCGGAAGGATTCGGCGAGATCGGCGACGGCCGGTCCTCGCACCTCCGCCTGGACGTCGTGCCATGGGCGGCGTGCGCCCGTACGCGGGATCAGGGGTTCCGCTTGCGGATCAGCCCAGGTGCTTGGCGTCGTCCCTGCGGCCGTGACAGAGATCGATACCCCCGACGAACGCGACCTGCTCGTCGTGCCGGCCCGAGCGAAGGAGAACGAGCTTCTGGTGGTGGGATCCCGTGCGACGGACGCGCGCGTCCAGGAGCGATCTCGCCTCCTGCTTGGTTGACGGTGCGTGCAAGATCGCCCTGTTCCGCCTGGTTGAACCCCAGCGCCTGAGGGTGCGATCGCCACAGGAGACCCCGAACCTTCACGCCTCGCCGAGCTGCGGCCGAGAGCAGATCCTGAGCCGCGGCCCTCCGGGCCCCAGGAGCTCGTCTTCATCACGCCGCGCCAGTCCGATACGAAGAGCTGGTCGCCCTCGCGCGCCTCCGCGATGCAGGCCCGCGAGATGTGCGAAGTAGTCCCCGCCGTGGATCAGTGGTTCGACGCGGTTGCCGACGGTCCAGGCAGTCCGGCTCGCGTCCGGCGTCGATCGCCGTGGAGGTTGCCCCGCTCGGCCGCCGTCAAGAACCAGTCGCTCGGCCCGTGAACGCGTCCCCGGCCCGTGGTGGCGCTCACCTGGTGGATCCCACCGAGTCGCGCGATAGGGCGAGCGTCGATGCGGCGACCGCCGGAGCTCCGAACCAGAGCACCCGTCCCCGAAGGCGACCGCGCACAAGGCGAACCAGGTCCAGCCCAGCGCCAGTCCCGCGACGACGTCCGAGAACCAGTGCACGCCGAGGGACGGCGCGCGGAGGCCGGCGACAGCCACCGCGATGCCGACCGCGATTCCCGCGGCACCGATGCGTGCTCGCGGTGAGCGATCGAGCAATACGTAAGCGATGGCGCTGTTTCAGTTACGTATTGCTATGAAGTCGCGCATCGTGGCGGGATCTGCCCACTGACCGTCGGCGATCGCGTCCAGGCCGGGCTGCCGCCCGCCGTCGGGGACGTGGAAGAACCTGGCACCCTGTTTTGCCACCAGCGCGCCACCGCCCGCGCCGGCACCGCCGCGCCCCGCTCCGCCGCGTGGCTGATCTTCTACGAGTCCTCACAGGCCCGAGGAAACCAGCGCGCTGCCAGGACGAGGCGCGCCGGAAACCAGGCGCGTGGTGGTCGTCGTCGTCATGGCGGCATCCAGCTTCGACGTCATCACGTCCGTGTTGCGCACGCGCCCCAGCGGATATCCACGCCAGCGCGCCCGCATCTGACCTCGCTCTGTGTTATCCTTGGGGCCTGCGAATTGGTTTTGCGATTTCTCCCCGAACATGAGGTTTGCACCATGCGGCGCGGTTGGAAACGAAGCTCAGCCGTGTGCGGTGCGGGTGCGCATTGGTCGCGCGCAGACGCGGTGGCCGCGTGCGGTGACGGAATCATCTCGGGGGACGAGGCTCACAGCTTGCGGGCGGGCAAGCCGGGGGCGCCGGCCGCAGGCAGGCGGCGGCGGGGCGGTCACCACGGGCGGCAACGGGGGACCGGCGGAAGCGCGAGGCGCATAGCGGGCAGCGGGGGGCGCGGGGATGGAGCGGCGGCGCCGCGGCGCGGGGGGACCTCGGGCGGCGCCGGCCGCATGGTGGCGGCGCGCCGGCACGGGCGGCAGCTCTGGCGGGGCGGGCGCCGGCGGCAGCGGCAGGACGGGGACGGATGATGCCGGCCGGCTCGGCGCCGGCTTGCGCCGGCCAGGCGAAGCTGGGGCGCCCGGGCAACTTCCCCATCGGGACGGGCAACGATCTCAACAACGATCACGAGCAAAGACGGCGCGTACACGCTCGGCAGCGACGCATGGACCTGCACTACGCCTACCTGGTCGGCCTGCCGGGCGAGGGCGGCTGGCCCGACTGGAACGCCGACGGCACGTTCGTGAACATGCTTGACGGACTACGGCCGACCGCGAACGGCACCACGCCGATGTTCACCGTGTACGGCATGGCTGCGCACGGGCGAGGGCGACACGCTGACAGTTCTCGCCGATCCCGGCGTACATGAGCGTCCGCTACTGGGCGGCAACAGCGGCTGCTCTTCGAGCGCATCGCCGCTCTTCGACAAAGCCGGCCGTCGTGCACCTCGAGCCGGACTTCTGGGCCTTCTCAGCAGCAGCAAGTCGGGCCGGCGATCCCACCGAGTCCCGTGCGCGTGCTGATCAGATGGCCACGTCGAAGGCTGCGCCGATCTAGCCGGAAGATCTGGCCGGCCTCGGCGGTTGCACCGATGCCGCCTCGCACGCACGTATCGCGCCCAAGGTCGTCATCGGCTTTCACGCGTCGTCTGGGGCGGGATCCCGGCGGCGGTCATCAGCTTCGTTCTGAACGCGCGTCGGCGCCGCAGACGTCGGACTTCGTGGCGATCGACATGCTCGATCGCGACGCCGGCTGTTTCGAGGCGCCACGGACCCGACGTGCCAGCGCGGACGGCACCTGCTGGTACTGGGACGAGGAGCAACACCACTCGCCGCAACTTCAAGGGAGCATCCTGAGCCTTCGCCAAGGTCGGGCTACCGCCGACAGGCACCGGCGTAAAACCGGATCTTGCGGTGGCAGGCGCCGCCCGGCGTGCCCTCGAGCACGCCCGGCGGCACGCCCGGTCACCACTGGCGCGACGGGGTCATGGTCCGCTACCTTCTTTCAGCCACATCCCCGGAGTTCATCGCCACAGCCGGTCGTGGCGGCAGCGCCACCTCTCGGCGTCGGCGCCGGCAGCCGGACCACCATCAGCGTCGGACGGCGGGCAGTTCAAGAACGCCGTCGCGGCGTAATGCCACGCCAGAACCCGGTGCCAGCTGCCGTGATCGGCGCACGTGCTGAACCTCGCCGCGCGCCACCACCGCCACGGCGCCGCTCCCTCCACCGCGGTCGCAGCGTCGTCGGCCCGGGCTGGCGCGGGCGCGGCTGGGTGAGGGCGATCCGAGCCTCGGCGCCCCGATCGATGACGATGGTGCATCGCCCCAACGGGTGCGACAGCAGCTGGCGGGCCAGATGGACGGGCCAGACGTGGCCGTGCGCCGAGCCGGCGGGATCTTCGGGCACGCCATGCGCCGGGCGCGAAGTTGCGCGTCTTCCAGCTGGTCCCCTCGCCCGCAAACACGTTGAAGCCCACCCGCGGGCAGCGCCGCCGGGCGAAGGTCGAGGCTGGACGCACGGCGGCCACCGCCTCGCGCGAGGCGAGCGCCAACGTAGACGCGTTGTGGCAGGCCGGCTGTCACAGGACCCTCGACGGGCAGTCTCGGGACCCGGCCGGCGCCCAGCGCGCCCAGCGGCCTCGTCGGCGGCGGCGAGGTGGCGCACGCTTCGGCAGCGGCTGGACTCATCCAGGCGAGAAGGCGATGCGCGCGCCCTCGCGCTCGGAGCGCAACCGGGATGGTGCCGACGGCGGTCTCGAGGCGGATCTGCCCGAGGCCGGGTGGCATCGGCCAGCAACGGCACCGCGGTCGGCGCGGGGTGGCCGGCGATAGGGGATTCCCCCGCTTGGGTGGTGACATGCGGAGCGCGGGCGTGGCCGCCCTTCTCGGCGGGCAGCAACGGAGGCTGTGACCTCGGAGAAGTTCATCTCGCGCGCCAGCGACGCTGCGCATGCTGGCGCCGTCGAGGGCGCGGGCGCTCGGCGAGTCGACGGCCAGCTGGCTGCCGGTGAAGGCATCGCTCGGTGAAGACATCGCAGATGACGGAGCGCGACGGTCATGTCAGAATGCACCCTCGATAGACCCGGGACGCCGCGAGGTGGTGATGCTGGTCAGCACCTCGTGCGGGATGGTGCCGGCCCAGGCGGCCATCTCCTCGATGGTGATGGTCAGCGCCGTCGTCGCCGCCCAGCACGCACCTCCGTCGCCGTTGTGGGCCGTGCTCCGCAGCCGATCGAGACCATCACCTGGTCCATGCAGATGCGGCCGACCACGGGCATGGCGCTGGCCGCGCAGCGATCACCTCGGCCTTGCCGCTCATGGCGCGCGCGTAGCCGTCGCCGTAGCCGACCGGGCAGGGTGATCACGCGCGTCATGCGCGCCGGGCGCCCAGCGTCGAGCCGTAGCTGACTGGATGCCCGGCGCTGCACCACCTTGAAGAACACCACCCGCGTGATCCAGCGCAGCGCCTGCTGACGGCAAGGCTGGCGGCACGTCGAGCGGTGGGCTCGGCGCCGTAGAACAGGATGCCCGGGCGGACCAGATCGAGATGGCTCTCGGCAGCTGCAAGATGGCGCCCGAGTTGGCGGCGTGGCGCAGCGGGCGTGGGCAGCTGCGCCGCTCGTAGAAGCGCAGCACCTCGGGAAGCGTTCGAGCTGCAGGCGCGCGTGGCCGAGGTCGCGCTCGTCGGCGTTGGCGAAGTGGGTGAAGATGCCCTCCACGTCGCGTGCGTGACGCGCAGCGAGGCCTCCAGCAACTGCTCGCGCGCTGTACCAGTGCACGCCGATGCGCTCCATGCCGGTGTCGATCTTGAGGTGCACGCTGGCGCGTGCGACCCGAGCGCGGCGGCGCAGCTCCTCGATGGCGCTCGAGCTTGTCCACCGACGAGGCGGTGAGCGTCAGGTCGTGCTCGAGGAAGCGCGGATCTGCGAGCCGACGATGCCGCCCAGCACCAGCACCGGGCAGTGCGCACGCCCTGCTGGCGCAGGCGCAACCCCTCCTCCAGATAGGCCACGCCCAGCGTAGGGCGCGCCGATGCTGCTCGAGCTTGCTGCGCCACCGCGACCGAGCCCGTGGCCGTAGGCGTTGGCCTTGAGGATGGGCATCACCGTGCGCCGGGGCCACGTGCCCGATGATGGCGCGGTAGCTGGGCCGCCAGAAGCGAGCCAGGTCGACCTGGATGGCAGGTCGGGCGCAGCTGGCGTCCATGGCGATGATGGAAAGGTTCGTGCAGCTCGGTCAGCGGGATCATTCCTCGGGCCAATCCGGCGCGAAGATCTCCAGCGGGCCGTCACCCCCATCGATTTCAGTAGGCGGCGCCTGTCGGCGCGGCGATGGCGGCGGCGAAGGCGCTGGAGCGAGGTGGCCCAGCCGGGCTGCCGGCCATCGGCGTCGCGGCCGATGCTCGGCGCATTCGCGAGGCCAGCTCCACGAGGCTGAAGACCCGGCCCGCCTTGGCGGCGACGTGGGGACTGGCCGGCCGAAGCGCCGCCACCGCGCGCCCACGGTAGTCCGCGGGGTCTCGGCAGGCGATGCAGCGCGGATCGATGGCGCGCACGCCTGCAGCCAGTTGGCCTCGGTGACGCCGAAGTGATCGAGCATGGCCTCGGAGCGCAGGAACCCGGAGCGTGACGGCCAGCGCGGTGATGGGGTCGGCGGCGCAGCTCGCGGGCCATGGCGAAGGCCGAGGCGATCACTGCCGACATCTTGGCCAGGTCGTAGTAGGGGCTTGCCGCGGTAGCCGAAGCTGTCGCCGTCGGTGATCTCGGCGATGAGGCCGCGACCATCCAACATGACGGGGACGGCGGCGTGGCGCTGGTGAGGATGTGCGACTAGACGGCGCGCTCGACCATCAGCCGCCCTTGCTCGAGGTCCAGCTTCCAGAAGGGCTGGCCGCGCTCGACCAGCTCGTCGCCGCCCGACGTCGTTGACCAGGATGTGCAGCGAACCCTCGTCGCGCCGGCGATGGCGCGCGCACAGCGCGCGTCACCTCGGCGTCCACGGTGTGGTCGACGGGCACAGCCACGCCCGCGGCCCCCGCGGGCGTCACCAGCTCGGCGGTCTCGCTCGATGGTCTCCGGGACGCCCGGGCGGTGGCGGGCGCCCGCGCACGCTGCGGCCGGTTGGCATTGAACTCATCGCACCGCGCACTCGCCGGAGGGGCGCAGGCGATGGCCCGGCCGGCGCGCCGCGGGCGGCCCCGCCACGAGGGCGATCTCGTCCCGCCAGTGGCTTCACGCTGTGCGGAGATCTACCCGGCACTTTGGCCGCTTTCACCAGGTGGCCGGGCGACGGGTTGGGCTTGCGCTCGACAGTGACGGCAAACGTCCGCCCAGCGCCGGTCGATGTAGGACAACTCATGCCGCGAATGTCCGCCCTGCTGCTGGTCGCCGCGCCCCTGCCCGCCTGCGCGACCTGGCCGCTCCCTGCGCGCGACCAGCTGAAAGCGAGGACGCTCCCCTGCCATCGCCGCCCGCAGCGCCGACGGGTGCCGCTGATCCCGTGCCCACCCAGTGCTGCGAGGAGCTGGCGGAACACGCGCGCGCTGGCGCGGACCCGCGTGGCGCACGATCGCGGCCGTCGGCGAGGCGGTGGCGCGCATCGCCTTCCACCTGCCCCGTCCGCCGGCGCGCGGGGCCCCCGATCACCAGGGGGCCCGGGGCCGAAGCTCCGATCGATGCGGCTGGCGAGGCGCGCCGCCGGTGAGCTCAGCTTCGCCCACAAGTTATGCGGCCTCGCGCCCGGAGGATCACCCGGCCCGGGCGGCCGTTTGACCTGGACGGGCCCGCGCCGGGCTGGCCGCTGGCTGGCCAGGCACCAGATCGGGTCGAGATCGAGGCGTCACCGTCGTCTCGGGCCGGCGGTGGCCGACCGGGGCAAGCCGTTTTCTCGCCTCGGCGTCGGCAGCAAGCCCCTCTGGTGGCCAAGGCGCGTCTCGGTGGGACCGGGGGTCCCGGTCAGCGGGTGACGCGCGTGGAAGGGGCTGACGCCGTTCCAGCTGGAGGTGCAGGTGATCCCACGACCCCGGGGCCGGCCAAGTTCCCAGCGTGGGCCGCGGCGGTGGACCGGTGGCACCGTCGCAAGGAGTTTTGCGCGGCGAGGTGCTTCTCTTCACTCCGGGCCGTGCGCCAGCCGCCATCCCGCGCTACCGCCGGCCCGTCCGGCCGCAGCGCAGCGCCTCGCGTTTCACCCTCTGCCGTCCGAGCTGCGCCCCTCCGAACCCGCCGCGCACCTGGCTCACCAGCTGCGTGAGCCCCGGGCGGCGAGATCCTCACCACTTCGGCCTGCCCCTCGCCGGGGACGCGGCCGCTGCACCCACCCGGCTGATGGGCGCCGCGCTCGATTGGCTTGCGCCGGTTCCGAATACGACACCCCCGGCTGGGCCCCAGGTGGCAGCTTTCGGTGCGCGAGCAGGACCGAGGCCCACTGCGACGAGTCCCCGTGGCACGGCGCCGAAGCTCGTCGGGGTCGGTGGAGGCCAGCTTCAGTTACCAGAGCGGACCCTCGGGGCAGTGTGCGCCCTTCGCCGCAAGCTCACGGGCGCGAAGGCGCAGCCCGGTCGCTGCGCTGCCGGCTGGGTGCGTACCGTCGAACCCCGGCGACAGCTCGCCTTCATCGACCTCCCGGCGCGAAGGCTGCAATCTTCACCTGGCGTCTTCTCGCACACCTCGCACATCCGTCCTCCGCACGTTCCTGACCGTCGCCGCGCGGCGGCTGATCGCGGTTCAGCCAGCCGCTGGGGCCGCGCGCCGGGCACGCCGTCGGTGCGGCGCATGATGGCCACCACCACCGCGCCCAGGATGGCCAGACACGTGGCAGGCGTTCACCGGGGCAGACGGTGGCCGGCGGGCGCGCGCGGCCAGCCAGCCCGAGGCGCGCCTCGGCCACCGACCGCCATGGCGACAGCAACGGCAACACCAGCAGGCAGAACGCCACCGCCGATGCACCGGCACCGAGCCGGCCTTGCGCCCTTGCCGGGTGCGCAGCTGGCCCCAACACCGGCACCGCCAGCGCGGCAGCAAACAGCACGGCGTCGGCAGACGCGGTGGTACATGCCGACCCATGCCGAGCGCGGTGAGACCGGCGAACGCCCAGGTCGACGTCGGCGCGCCGCCCGGCGGGCCGGGTGGCGCCGCCGGAGACGGGCCCACCGCGCGGCCGCCAGCAGCAGCGCCGCCGACGCCGCCGAGACCAGCGCCGCCGGCGCCGCCGGCAGAGCACGCCGGGCGACGATGCTCAGGCCGGTGATGGGATAGGAGGCCGGCGTTCTGCCGGCCGTGCTGGAGTCGGCGATGAAGGCCAGTGAATCGAGAAAGCCGTGCACCAGCGCGGCCGGTCCCGACGCTGAGCAACTGCGGGCAGCGACAGCGCGAGCCCCAGCGCCGCGCTGTCCACCCTGAGCGCCTTCCACTGGCCGCTCCACACGCCAGAGAGGCGCCAGCAGCGGGATCACCGGGGTGAACTTGCCCGAAGGCCAGGATGGCCGCGGCCGCCGCGCCAGCACCGGCCAGCCCCGCGCCAGACTGGCCAGAAGCGCAGCCCTGTCATCGCCCCGTGCCAGCACCAGCAGCGACTGGCTTCGGCTCCCGGTAGGCGACCGACCTGGATGAGGCGCGACTGGGCCAAGAGCCGCCGCCGTAAATCTCACCAGCACTGCTCGGCGACGCTCCAGTCACGCGCCCACAGGCGCATCATCGCCAGCAGCGAGAACACCAGCGCGGCGAAGCTGAGGACCCATCATGCGGCATGAGCGGCCGTTCCCGGCGCCAGCAGGGCCAGCGGCGCGAACACCGCCAGCGGCGTTGTGGCAAGAGCGGGCAGGCGGTCTCGCCGACGTTGCGCTGCGGAAACAACTCTGGCGACGCGCGCCGTGAAGACCGCTCGGTCGTAGGGGGTCCTCGCCGGACAGCGCCACCCGCGGGGGCGTGGTGAGCCGAAGTTGTCCATGGACCCCGGCGCTCGCCGCCAGCCTTCCCGGAAGCAGAAGGCCAGGCTGACCACGCACACGAGCCCCGCGGCCGCCTTGTTGATGACTGCCGAGCGGGTCGCGTTGCCACCGTCACGATCATCGCCTGTCGAGCACGTGAGGCGGGAGCGGGCATTATAGTCGCCAGGGTCGTCGACGCGGAAGAGAACAGGAACGGCAGGGCGGGCGTCACCCCAGGCCAAAGCGCACCGCTTAGCGTCAGCACCAGCGCAGCCGGCACCACCACGCGCGCGCGCCCCAGAAGCGGCGCCACGCAGGGAAGGGGACGCGATCGCGCCAGACGATCGAGGCCTGGCCTTTGCCCCACAGTTGTCCCATTGTGTCGGAACTGGGTGCCGCTCAGGCCCCGGGAATCACAGCTTGCGCGATCGCCGGATGTGAGAGCCGCCCTGAAGACCAGGTAGCGGCTGCTGAGAGGGAAGTTGAAACCGACATGCCGGCGATGATGCCGGCCAGCGCGGCCAACTCGGGGCCGATGGTACCATGTCGGTCACGCGGGCGAGCAGGAGACCCGCGAACGAGGAGTTGATCCGACGCCCCCACCGCCGTGACGCGGCGATGAACCCGACGAACCGCCGCAGCCACGGAAGGCGTCGCGCCCCGAGAAGCTGGAAGCGCCGGCGTCTCAGCACGAAAAGTTGAAGCCCATCGAAAGCGAGGGTAGGCTTGCGCGGCGATACGGCCGCCCGCATGGCAAAGCAGGTTGCCAGAGCCAGGGCCAGCGTCAGCGGCACCAGTTGCCGCACTCATCGCCCTGCGCCGCTGACCACCAAGAGCTGCACCAGCTGGGACGCCCAGACGCCGTACTGGTAGATGAAGAGCCGCCGCAGTGATACGCTGCGGCGCTGGAGGAGCCGCTAGCTAGCCGAGGGTTTCAGCCGCTCTCGCCGAACCTGGCGGTCCCCAGCGGATCGGGCACCTCGACAACGCGCTCGCAGCCGCATTCTTGACGCGATCAGCTCGGAGCCCGATCTTGTAGCCGAGCGGCTGGAAGTCTCTGCCCGCCCTCGAAGCGCTTCGATCGCCGGAGCGGCGAAGAAGCCTCGCCATCGGATCGCGCGCGGGTGAAGGGGGCGCGCCAGCAATGCGGCCACCTTTCGGCTGTTGAGCCAGCGCAGGAAGCCCCAGGTCGTCCGGATCGACGTCGATCCTCGGCCACGTAGCGCGAGCCGATCACGAGAGTCCGCGCCCCTCCGCGAGCTGGTGGCGGAGCTATCGGGGAACCTCGGGCGGATGGCCTGAATCCGCGCGTCCGGCGCACCGGTCACCAGATCCTTCTCCGCTGCGCCGCAGCGTGGCAGCCGATCCAGCACGGCGGGCCTCAGCCCAAGGGGATCCGGCTGGCACCGGGAACACCACCAGGCTGCACCCGCTTGGTTCGCCACGCGCGGCCACCAGCGCGACGGAACCGATCGCGGCTGTCGTCATCCACTGATCGGCACGTCGATGGCCGAGATCCGGCTCGACTCCCGGACGGCCGCCACCCGGCCTGACAGTTGAGGAAGGCTGCCGACCTCGCGGCAGCGTGGGAATCGATCGACGGTCACGCTCGAGAACGGCACGGTCGGACGCGAATCGTCGCGGCTTGGCGATTTTCCTGGTGCACCGGCAACGGCGGAAGGACCATACGCCGCTGGCTGGCTGACGCCGCGAGGGAAAGTTTTTGTCAGGACCCGCGGGCGGGGTTGCGCCGGGCGTCCAGTCGTCCGGGCCGCCAAAGCGCGTCACCCAGACGCATGACGGTGCGCGACGGGCCATCGAAGCCCACCTGCGCCGGCCGCCGGCGCGCCCCCTGGCTGGCTGGCAGGGCTGGCCGTGCCGGGGCGATCGAGCTCTCGATCGGAGCGTTTCTGGGATCCCGACTGGTAAAACGCGGAGCACCGCGATGTCAGCGTCGAATAAACGGAGCAATGCGTAACC
>ERZ1370068.1393-contig-11283_pt1 | contig 85461 bp, 148 predicted proteins | sample MGYA00561227_ERZ1370068 | MGnify/ENA primary metagenome ERZ1370068 (study PRJEB38410, sample SAMEA6850437) | metagenome | study: Metagenomic assessment of the ecological functions of the soil: analysis of the soil microbiota associated with the...
GTGTCGCTTCGTTCAGTTACGTATTGCTCGTGTGGTTACGAACTGCGGCGTTACCGATACCTGACACCGACCGATCCCTGGAACCATTACCGCGGAGCACCGTACGCAGCTCCTGCGCGTGAACTGGGCACTCAGCGCTTTGCACGCTGTTTCGCTCGGCTCCGCTCTTGCACGAAGCGGGGTGGATTACTGCGACGTAGATCTTCCAGGACGGAAGGTCGCTGAACACGCTCGAACGCCTTCCCCGATCGTCCATCGCCGACGTCACGCCGGGGCTGCGATGAACACGTCCGCCGCGATCCGCGTCCCGCGGCGATGCTGATCGAAATCGCGGGAAGCATCATCGCCGGTTCGATGGTCGTGGCTGCCGCCCCAGGTGTGCGTACTGGCGATCATGGTCCGGTCGCCGATCGTGATGGGGCCAGTTGTAAGCGTGATGGTGTGCTCGCCGATCATCCGTGCATCACCGAGCGTCAGGTTGCGAGCTCCACGTGCCTTTCCATCCGCCGGATCCGTCCCCCGATTTTCGCTCCGAAGAGCCGGAGCAGGAACGTCCGCCAGCGGTTCGCTTGCCGCAGCGGAAACCGGAACAGCGTCGCCTCGGCGAGGTGCTGACGGCCCGTCGACGCATCTCCGCCGGAGAAAACCCCGCATGTGAAGGTGATGCCGATTCGCCCGCCATACGTCTTCGGTCTGGGTCATTCGCGTACCTTCCTTCCTACGCAACCCCAGTCCTCGATCCACGAGTTTCGGTCGCCGCTCGCCTCAGCGCGGCTCCGCGGGCAACCCGGGCCGCCACTCGAGAATCTCGGCGTGACGGCGTGTGAGCCCGGACCGCACGTGGTACTGCTCGACGTATCTCCGCCGCATCACCCAACTCTTCAGGCCGCCGGGGTCCGATGCGGCCCCTCTGATCGTCCGCGAGCCGCTGCGGGCTGTCCGCGGAACGCACCACGCCCGCGGCGGCCGTGGTCTGGCCACTTCGTTGTCAGGGCTCATCGCCGCGAGCACGGGGCGCCCCGCTCGCCATGATTGCAGACGCCTTGCCCAAACTTTACGCTTCTTGTCGTTACGATCGTCAGGCGTCGCCAGGAGATGTCCGCCGCCGCGGCATCTCGTTGAGTTCTGCGAGGCGCGTGTCAGAAACGACGTGCTGAAGGCGCGCTCCGCGGCCTGCCGCAGCAAATTCCTGCTTTGCGTGACCGCGCCCCGACGATGACGAAACGCACCCGGTCTTCATCCTTGAGCAGTGCCGCCGCGTCGAGCACGACCACCGCCGAACGTCGAGATTTCAGACTACATCACGACGAACTTGTCATGCGGTTGATGGCGGGAGCGGCGTTAGCGATGCCCGGGAGGAGTTTCATCCATCCGTCACATCACCAACTGTTTGCCCCGACCCGGTCCGGGCGGGCGCTGTCGGCACTTCTTCGCTCATCCCTTCCGAGGACCGTCACGCCCGCCGCGCGCCTCGGGCGAACCGCTCGACGCACCGGACGACCAGAACCAGATAAGGCCGGCGCGGAAGATGCCGTCAGGGTACACGTCCCTGCACGTTCATCACGAGCGGCACGCGGCGGAGCCAATGACCAGACACGCAGCGATAACTCCCTGTAGAAGTTTTCCCGAAAGTGCACCAACGATTTCCTGCACTTTCGGAATGCGTGTGCTACCTCCCACCAATATCACTTCATCGATCTTTGAAGGCTCATAATCCTGCATCTTTCAATGCAGCTTCACAAGGTTTTCAAACATCTTGCAAATAAAGAATCGCTAAGTTGTTCAAATTTTGCGCGACTCAATTTTTCACCAGGTGTTTAGGTACACCATCAACTGCCGTTATATAGGGAAGATTGACCTCTGTTTCAGATGAAGAAGACTTAATTCGATCTTAGCTTTTTTCAGCGGCATCCTTCAAACGCTGCAGGGCCATTGGATCTTTGCGAAGATCAACCGCCTCATCTTTTTTGAACTCATCAGCCAGCCAATCCATGATCACTTTATCAAAGTCATCACCACCAAGGTGAGTATCTCCATTGGTCGACTTTACTTCAAATACTCCGTCGCCCAGTTCCAGAACTGAAATATCGAATGTACCTCCACCAAGGTCAAACACTGCAATATGATGATCCTTTCCACCTTTGTCAAGCCCATAAGCAAGAGCGGCGGCGGTAGGTTCGATTCTACGATTCGACGAACATTTAAACCCTGCAATTTCGCCGGCTTCTTTTGTAGCCTGGCGTTGCGCATCATTAAAATACGCAGGCACAGTTATCACAGCTTCTGTTTACCTCCTGCCCCAGGTAATCTTCGGCTGTCTTCTTCATTTTCTGAAGGATCATTGCACGAATCTCCTGCGGAGTATATAACCTTCCATCTATGTCAATTCGTACGCGTATTATTGTCACCTTTTACTACTTTGTAACTCCAGCTGACTGATCTCTTCAGTCCACTTCATCGTGACGCGACGGCCCATAAAACGCTTTACACTCATAATTGTATTATGAGGGTTTGTAATGGCCTGGCGCTTGGCAGGATCACCCACCTTGCGTTCGCCGTTTTTAAGAAAAGCCACTACAGACTGAGGTTGTGCGGCGGCCTTCATCGTTGGCAATTACAACCGGCTCGTTACCTTCCATAACTGCCACGCAGCTATTGGTTGTTCCTAGATCTATACCTATTATTTTTCCCATATTTTATAGAATTTTCGGGTTCATTACTTATTCTCAATGATGATGCCATCAGTAGATTGGCAATGTTATTGAAAAAGAAATACGCAGAGATTATCTATCTTTATTAGCCAAACCAACTCGCTGCATGAAAACTGTATATCAAGTCATTCTCTTGCGCTGCTGTTAACCGATTTTTCTGCTAAAAGATGTTATTCCCAAAAACTGAGATGAGTCCGCCGTGAATCTGACCTCTCGATAGATATATGAACGCAAAATGACCTGTACTTTCTAATGATGGGAGTTTCTAGCCGTAGATGAGTTTGGCAACACTATTACTTATTCTGTAATACACCATACGACTCTTATGGAGGGGTTGACACTTCAGAATAAGAATAAATGCTGTTGGTCGGTTTGGGAATTTGATATGGCAAAGATTCATCTGAATCTCGAAAGCTGTAAAGGGAGTATGAAGATGGATAGATTTGCGGCTAATGCCTATGCAGTGATGGCTAATTTTTCAACTTTCGATGGGGCCACACCCCTCTCATCCACGTTTCTTACAGTCAATTGCTCGGTTCAAAGTAAATGCCACCGGGAAACTTTTATGGAAAAAAGCCTGTGAGCAACGTGGACAAATTCGGGATGGCGATCAAATTCCGCCAGCGATCTAATATTTACATCCTTTCAGGATGCATTTTAATCGTCCGTTCAGCCGGCAGATTCAGTTTATGACTATGGGTCAAATAGCTCCGATAGACTAATGTTTTTTTCGCTTAGATACGTCCGAGAAAGAATTATTATTTATAGCCAGAAAATACTGGGTGCTGAATCTGCGCCAGACCGCAACTATATTACAGTAGATGTCGATAATTCTTGCGACGGAAGTTGTTACTAGCGGCGCGCGTCAAAATAACCCGGCATTAAGCGCGGGGCGACACGACGATCAATAACACAAATAACAACGGTATCATTGCATGGATTGACGGGATTACTGGAAAACGGATTCGGATTAAGAAGCTTTGCCCCGGAGCAGGCCGGGGTTCACCCGCGCTGATTGTTATTTGGGCAGCTCTACCAATAATAATCACGAAACGGGATTTTGGGTAAGCCTTGATCGATTAAATTCTTCAAACTATTCATGTGCACTTTATTGCGGACAGCACTATAAGCCGAATTTCTTCCCACCAGTTCATGATAATCCATTTTTTGCTGTACATTAGATTCAACGGGGAAAATTCAGAAATAACTTTAACCTGCAACCGGGCTGACTCAAACCACCTTGTGAATTCAATAACCAGTGATGGTGGAAGGGAACTTTTACGCGGGGGCAGCAAAAAGGAGTCCCCGCCGCAGCAGTCTTCTCTACTCCTTTTCTGCAAAAATAGATCTCGTTGAGGCGAGGCAAATTGGATCATACTTCCACAGAGACCTGCCACACAAGTGGTGGGGAAGTTCACTTTTTGTCAGCGCAGCACAATGGAAAAATAATATTATCCTTGGCAACGACGCGAGTCGATTTATTCTGACCATCCCGTTTTCGGTCATGATACGATTCCAGTCCCCCGGTCTGACCGTTTTCTAATTACTCTGTTTTATCTAACATTGGCGTGAGGAAGTTTTAATTCCGATCAAGGGCCAGGTTTTCTTTGATGAGAATAAAAATGGGGGTCAAAAGGAACATTAGTGAACCCGTAAAGCTGCCTCCATCGCGTTTTGATTGCCGGTCACGGCTTGAGAAACATCTTTGAATTCTCAGGTTTTGGCGGCGGAAGATATTATAGCTGATAACAGACGCACGGGACTTTCAGGCTGAAAACCTACCTGTTACACCCCATTACGATTCGTGGATACCCTCAACCCAGGCTTTGCCAGTTTTGGAAGTTCTTCTGGGCAAAGCCGCAACTAACGGGAGACTCTTGCATTAACAAGGGATTCGATTATTAGAGATAATGTCTATTTTTCTCCTATTCACACTTCGCCCCTTTCAGGCCCCGGATTTTTTTGAAGACATTTACGTTCAGTATTCTGAATCGCGGCAACGTTCCCATTTCAGGCACTTGTTGATCTAAGGTTGGACACAGCACTTCAATTTGTTGAGAGCAGCGACACCACTCCTTTTTTCTGCTTCAGCCGATTCAATTGGTTGGAGTGCCACCTCCAGTGTAGTCCGAGGCTTGAACTGATTCATAACAAATTGTCATCCATAGTGGTATGTGTGCTTCGTTCGTTGTTCTTGTTCATTTCATCATCCAAGGGTGCAGGCTGAAACGAACGGCACGCATAATCGACTATAGCCCTAAAGATGTGTAGCGTTACATTTATCCCGTTGACAGTGATGCAACTGCCTACTGCCTGAGGGCAATGTCGTAACTCGGTATTTGCATCAATGAGATAGAAATCTCGTACGACCCCAATGACAAATCTATTTTGTTTCTCCCGTTACCCGACCTTAGCTATGAAAAACCATCGCTGAGGTCAGGCGATTGATTATATAATCAGGTTTCAAAATGCAGGCACCGAGCACTGGCTTTTAATGTCCGGATACTTGATTCCTCAAGCAGTAAATCTAAGTTTAAAAAATAAGCTGGTACTGCTTGGCAGGCCGCTTCTTCGCCCGGTCCAGCTTCGTGCTCTGATCAAAAAACACAATTGAGTTTTATTTTCCACGATATCCTGTTACGGATTCCAATCGCAATGAAAGCGGGCCAGCCACGGCTTTGTCAGGTTCCGCATAAAGCCGCATAGTTTCGTATGAAATTAACCGATACAATTTTTTTAATAACTCCGGTATTTATTTTGACTACGGCTTGGTCCTGTTAAAAACAAATACTACCCAAACGGCTTTTAAAACGTCCGTGGTGACTGGAATCAGTAATAGCTACACCTAACAACTCAAATAGTCTGAAACTGTATCCAAATCCGCCAAACAAAGTATTTTGCCACGAATTGAAAAATGCTTTTTCCAGAAATTATAACCTTCGACTTTGCCAGACTTTGAATGGAAGGATAGTCTACACACAATACTATTACTCCACCGGAGCGGACCAACTTTGCGTGGAACTCTTTACATTAATTTTCTCGCAAAGGGATTTATATTTTAGAAATTTCGGGTCACAATATTGTTACAAGGGCTTAAAATTTATAAAAATATAAATCGCAGACGAATTCTTGAAAAGAGATAACTCCAAATAAAAAAATCGTGCTTGCTGTTAAAAATTAAGGTTATTATCGTGATAAATGTTGCATATAGCTATCTTTAATGTATATGTCTGATCACAAAGAAAGCTTGTTAATAGGTTTAAAAGGCTCTGAAAGTTTATACACGATCTTTTCCTTTTTGATTACCACTCTCTGCTCGAGAGCTATACTCTGACATTTAAACCTATTCTGTTATGAGGCACTTACAGGTTTTATACCCTTGAATAAAGTAGCCCAACCTCCGTGCCACTGGACCTAGCCCTGCTACCAGTGATGGAAACAAATAAACCGCTAAAAAACAAAAAATAATGTTGTCGGAAAAGGCTGAAACCGCGACGACGTGGCAATTGATAGCTAACTGTTAAACCGGTTATACTATTAAACAGATATTATGTCTTACACGAGGTACCTCTCGAGGATGGACGTTCTACCAGGTGCAAACTGGGGCTGCAGGTCTGGTAACTAAACCAGGTACATTTGGTGGCATGTCAGTGTGGACTACTCTGACAAAGATTTGATCCCTGGCATCAAATTCAAAGGCGAGTTTGGAGTGCTGCCTCTTCATTGTAATGACATGAAGTTAGTGAAGTTATTAAAGGTTCAAGAGAAATGAAAGGATGCATGAAAAGCAGTTTCTGACGTTATTACGGGAAACCCAAAATGGCAGTGACTGTAACTCTGGGTCTTACACCCAAGGCTTGGGCAGCTAGGACCAAAGTATAGCATGGAACAGAAACTGGAAGGCCTCATAAAATTTTAAAAGAGAAAGATCATTTGTACAATGAAAAACTCATTCCAAAACCGATCATTGAAACGCCCATGAACGAAATACCCTGCGATCATTAAAAAAGATAGTTTGCAATTACTGATCGTTGGTTTTGATTATTTCCGTGAAAGGGCAAGTTTCTTTCGCTCCAACCCAAACAGCCAGACCGATAAATTCAATAACGGGAAATTTTTCCAGGTGCCTCTTGCTCACGCTATTCATTCTTCGAGCAATGCCCCAGGTCAAATTATTTTGATGGACCGGCTGAGATCAGCATTAGTCGCTTCAAATGCAAACGATTCAAGAAAAGCCTGGTATTGGGACGGAGCTGTTTCGGGTTTTAATAATCCCGGTGCTGGCAGGACTCGATCGAAGCGATCACCAATAATCATTTATCACCACAGGAATATTAGCATCCTGTCGATCGGCACCGGAACCGGATCAAAAGTAGTATTGACCGATTACCAATTTTCGACAGATCCCGAAGTAAAAGCAGTCTATGAAAAAAATAAAAACAATAAGGATTTTGCAATAACGGATTCATCTTCCGGCTTTATCATGGATATAAAAAAAGATCTCCGGAAGTATATTGGATGACCCTCCTGACTCCGCAACATTTATTGCCTATTCTATCCTTGGATCCTTCGTTAAGTGGCAAGGCCAATATTGCGAGAATAAATCCGCTGTACTAAGCCGGAAAAAATAATGATGGTGTTTATGATGCTCCGCCTGTCTATAAAAACATGCCTAACGGCACCCAACGATTTAAAGACTTAATGGAGTTGGGTATGGACGCGGTCAAAAACGAAGAAGTAGACCTGATAGATGAAATGTGCAACAAATTTATTGTAACTGTTGGCTACCCTGTCTTTCAATCTGAAGCCAATCTGGCCGGTGAAGCGGAACGGATAATTTTCAGAGACAGGCTAGTTATAAAGAGGCAAAGAAAAATGGATGAGCTGTAAATGACATATTGATCATTGAATTATCATTTCACATCTATGAAGCGTTTTTCAGATCGATCCAAGGCTGGGCACCTGTTATAACCACGATCATCGTTATAAGTTCCTGGGAGCGAGTTTATTTTTATTTATCTGCCCGCAACGAAAAGATGCTTCAGGTGAACAGCACTTCAGACGTTAAAACCATCGATGAGCATATTCATTCAAGTTGAAAACAGCGTAGCTCTTCTCAATAACCTTATCAGGGCCTACAATCCCCAAAGGGAAGGATACTGCCGGGATCAATAATTATATAAGCAGGTATCCGAAAGATAAATTCATTCTGACACCACATTTCAAAAATTCCACAGCCAAAAGATACAAACAGCAATACCTATGAAGTTCTACGATCAGCAAACTGCACCACAAACAGATCATGCCAGTCCGGTCAGACACTGCAGGGTCGGAGATCCAAATGAAATTCACACTTGAAGGCACAATTTATCGGCTCTCTTTTTGCCGGCAGCAGTATTTTTGAGTCGATTATGTTGTTTTCGCGTAATCAAATCCCGATTTGCATGAAGCCCTTCCATCCGGGTTGAAGGAAACGAAAAATGACTCGCTGCTCGGTACAGAAAACGGTATACGGGCTTCGGGGATAAAGAAGCTTACCTATCAGCGGCGAGGACTATCAAGTGTATTTCTTGCAGCTCTGTCGGTACGGTTGTAGATGCCGGCAACGAATGGATCGTTGCCGGCTTACTGACCAGCAAAAGAATTGTCAAAAGGAAGACGAACCAATTTGCCGTCCTGAAATCGTGATTCCTGCTGGTGATCCTTGCCAGGTAGGACTCGTTCTGTTATTTTCCGTGGATAAAACTTTTTTTCACATGGGCAGCAAGGACAGGCACCACGATCAGGGGACGGCATCTCCTCTATCGCCAATATCCATGCTGTTCATGCTTCATTACTGTTTACTTACTTTTCAGTTACAACCGCTCCTTCCGGCCAGATGACAGCAGACATTCTAAAAAGTTATGTGCTTGCCACAAAGATATCGCCTTCGTCATTTAAGGATGAGATCCGCCATATCGCCTATGAGCGAATTGCGAATTATTGCGACTCCTGCTTTAACCTTGGCGAGCGCAACATACGCGGATACAGAGATATCGTCTTTTCAAGCAAAGGCACCAAGCCATGGCCACACAGTCAAAAAGCACAGATAGAAGCACCCGGCGACTCAATGTCTACTCGCGATGCGACCGTCGCCTCAGCGCAACACTTCTTGACCACCTTTTAATAAAGCAGTTTATTTTGGCTGTCAAAAACCGGAAACAGAGATCCACAACTGGACCACCGACAGCATTTTTACCGCCTCGCGGAAATTTTTCTGCGAGGGATTATTTCTAAAAAAGATAACAGATGATGCCAATCCCATTATTTTCCTCGGACAATACGCCTTCAAAAGTTTTATTCGATGTTCAGGTTGTCGTATCGTGGACAACCGGTTCCTTTACCACTGTTTTTATCCATTCCTTCCCGTTCAGGCTGACACTGTTATTGCAGCCATTTCCTTTGGGGCAAGAGAGCTTTCGAAAATGTAGTTCTGCCGGCCGGTTATTCACTTTGTGGTCGTGAATGACAACGGCAAAAGTACTATGTATCATTCCCAGTCATTTCGCAACCTGAACGAGAACCCGCTGGATCGAGTTTTCAAATAAAGAGGCGTTGCAAAGCAATCTCCTCTGGCGCACAGCGAAGCAAATTTTTCTACTGATTATTTTGGCACCAGAGCATACCGCCGGAGATAATGCCATTGGGATTACCTGCCTTTTTCGCCGATCATACTTGAAGATAAAACGTTACAGCAGTACGAGGGGATGCCGTGAGATATTTAGTTTTCCTTCTTTTCCATGCTCTTTCTCTTCTTCATCTGTTTCTTGTTCTTGAAAAGTGTTGTATTCAGTTCTCCTGGTATCAGCTTAAAACGCTCCTTCTTCAAGAAACAGCTCCTCAGATACAAGCTGGATTGGTCCAAAAGAGAATTCAGGAGAAGATGAGGCTGCGTTGTTTTTCCTCGGTCGTGAATATCATCGTCATCTTTCTCTCCTCATTATCTCCTATTTTCCTTCCCCAGCTTCCTCACTTATTTGTTCCTGCTTTTATTCTCTGCCATATTCATCAGTCTCTTCCTGAATTTTTTATTTGCAAAGCAATACAAGGAAAAAAACCGGAATCATTATAAATACAAGTTGTATGCTATGCGGTGCCTATGGTTGGTGATGATCGTTGTGCTTGATCTCATTGCCTGCCTGCTTAACCTTATGTTACCGCCACGCATGGCGGTCTTTCCCGCTGTTCACGAGATAGTGATCGGTCTTATCGGCATTGGGATCTATTATGCCAGGGGACTGGATCTATAAAAAAGTAACCGGCATAAAGAAAGGTGGGGTTGTATGCTGGAAACATGGTCATTGTTGTATTGCTTCTACCTTTGATGGTCATTAGTCAGTCTCATTATTACAAAGCGGAATGTACCGGTTGTGTTCGCTATATATCCTCCTATAATTACACGAACGAAAGATCAAAGCACCCGCTACAGGCAATCAGTATTGTTATCCATCGCGTGCTGGATGTTGGTATTGGATAGAAAGGAATACACCAAAGGCACTGCCGGAATTTATTCAGACAAAGCCTGGATCGATTATTATGAATTCAATCAAGGAAATTCGGTCAAAGCCTTGTTCGCAAAGAAGAAAAAGAGCGGTAGGTTGGTGAGCTGTTCCGCGCTTAGACGCAAGCCATCGCCGAAGAGCGATTTAATGATGAACGTCAGGTGATTACTGTTTAAGTTGTAATGTTTTTGAACGAAGCGGGCCGCAAAGGAGATACGACAACCTACCGGTTACATAATGACAAGGCTCAAACCATCAAGATTAGTGATCCAATCTTAACTATAAGTTCCCAACACCATTCGAACTTCAGACAAATCTCATCCTGAACGGATCATTTTTCTGGGCATTATTGCTGCTGGCACTGATCACTTTTACATTTCATCATTTACAATATCATCAAAAAGCGCCTTCGCACTGGAGGTACCTGACCTGAAGAAGCTGCAGGTGATTGATGACGAAACTACATTGCCTTTTGCGAGGCAATGAACTGAATCATCTCCTGTTTGTTCTTGGGCCACCGATTGGTGCATTAAAAAGGGCGCTGATAAAGAGGAAAATAAAAGAAGGGTAAGATAAGAGGGAAAAAATAATGAACTGTACTTGTTTTGTGATGTGGATGACCAGAATTTGTTCCGGTTGTGCGATCGCGGATGCCGATCCATATCCCGGACTACCGATAATGAGGAAGCCGTACGCAGTTAGTGCCTGGAAAGAGTCATTCGGCGGAGATCTTTGCTCCCAAAAACAAACTGGTGATCGTAAATCATTTTGAAATACAATGTCCGGATCCCATTGCAAACCGCATTAAACTAAATTTTCTAGCGCAGCTTATGGTGGATGTGGCCGCCGGAAGATCATCATATCATCCAGCATACATCCCGTTGCCTTTTCTCGACTCTGCATTTATCGAAGCGCAGAAAAAAATGCGCCGAAACACAGTGCGACGGCAAGGAGACGAAAAAAGCCCAGCCAATGCCAAATCCATGCGTGGAGGAAGGATCTTGAACGTTGGCACGTTTTTACTCCGGGCACTATCGCATTATACTAAAAACCGCTCTCCCTACCAGGCCGATTCAGAAAATGTTCGCTTCGTGGGAAAAGATGATATGTGCCGAAAAAAAACAAAATGGGGCAATTTTTTGAATCAGCTGAGAAAACCGGCCACTGAAGGCCGCAAAGAAATGATCGCCGAACAGAAATTACGCCTTGCAGCCACGAGTGAACTGGCATTCAAACTCGAGATGAGCTCGCATTATTTTTATATGTGTACATCTGGCAATCGCTGACGCAGGAAGAAAAATTTCTTTTGTATGATCTTGCCGAAGATAATCTTGTGAATTCTTTTGATGATTATAACCTATAGCGTAGCTCGTTGCAAAGGGGATCATTACCTTAGGGACCATTGAGGGACATTAAGAACTTTTTAATAAAGGATTACAGGAATTTGCCTATCTTGGCAATCGGCAATTCGGAAGCCATGAAGATAATAACGAGCAGTAAGAGATAATGGAAGTTGGGGAAGACTGAGAGCTCCGCTGATCATTGTCATCTGGCCATTTTTGCATTTTTATTGGCCTCGCAGGGAGAAACCTATACAAAACTGATCACTTACGTGGCGGCCCTCGCAGCGGCGTATCCACGGGCATACCACGGCTAGGGTTCTATTTTCATTGTTTTGACAGGAATACACAAAAGCCGGCATAGCCAACCAGAAAGCAATTTTCAATAAAGCCAACTCATGCATATGTTGCTTATATTTGAAAACATAAGCGTTTATGTCGTCAACTGCCCAAAAACTAAAAATAAAGAAAATTTTACCCTGCTCACGATCAATGCTCCTGCAGATTTCAAAAAGAATATTGGTGAATTACCAAAAGGAGTAAAAATTTCAGAGGACTCTAAAAACTACAACCAGGTGCATTGGTTTGTAATGAATAAAGCTCAAATGGATAAAGAGTTGACTAAGGTACTAAAACTCATTAAAGATGAGAGTCACACTCTGGATCTATTATCCAAAAGGAACATCGAAATTGCAGACAGATCTTACCAGGGATAAGGGGTGGGATAATTTACTGAAGCACGATGAGCTTGGCTGGATCAGCCTAATTTCATTTGATGATACCTGGTCTACGTTTGGTGCGAGATTGAAAACGGAAGCTGATAAAAAGAGGAAGAGAAGCCGAGGGAACGCCCGATATTTGATTACGTGGATCCGAAAACAAAGTCCGTGAGATTGCCGGACGATCTTGCCATTGCTCTTAAAAAAATAAAAAACAGAGGGATTTCTTTAACACCCTTTCCTTTACAAATAAAAAGAGTACATAGAATGGATCATCACAGCGAAAAGAGAAGAAACAAGAATTGAAAGGGTAAAGAGGAACGATGGAAAGACTTGCCAGGCAATGGAAGAATCCCCGCAACTTGTGAAATATTAAATCAAAAATTTCGATGAACCTCACCAATGATATTTATCAACGGATCGCCACTCGCTAAGATCTTCATTGATGAGAACTACTACGAATCCATTGGACTCGAAGAGATCTCTCAGCAGGCTTTTCTCTTCCCGTTTTCATTTTCATCGCTTATTTACAAAAATTTATCGAAGTACTCCCCATCGGTATCTCACACAAAAAGAATTGAAAAAGCAAAACAATTGCTGGCAGAAAACAAAGCCATTAATGATGTATGTAGTGAAGTTGGATTTGAAAGTATTGGGTCATTCAGCACCTTGTTTAAAAAGAGATCGGTTTTGCGCCGACCCTTTATCGCAACATTGCCTGGTTAAAAAGCAGGAACAAAAAAGCAGCCCAAAAATTCATTCCGCACTGTTTTATTGAATCATATGCTCTTGACAAATAGAGCAAGATCAAAGAAGAAATTTTTATTACAGCTTTCTAGATTTGCCTCCTAAATCAAAAATCATGATCACAAAACTATCTCATGCTTCCTTTTATGTAAACGACCAGGACAAAGCTTATGATTTCTACGTAAACAAACTTGGTTTTAAGGTGAAATACAGATGTAACTATGGGACAATGGTTTCAGGTGGCTTACTGTAAATCCGCCTGATCAGCCTGACCTGGAGATCATCCTTTTTCCTGTTAATGGAACAAATGGTTTTGATGAAGAAGCTAACAAGGCTTTAAATGCTCCTGTTAGAGAAAGGCGTAATGGGAGCAGGTGCTTTTCACACGCCCGATTGCAGGGCAACATACGAAGAACTAAAAGCTAAAGGCGTTGGGTTTAAATCAGAACCAAAAGAACAGTTCTACGGAATTGAGGCGATCATTACTGATGGATGTGGAAACTGGTTCAGTATGACGCAGCCAAAAGAAGGATAGTTTCAGTCAACGTTTACCGCTGTTTTTCACCGACACTATCCTTGTCTGGTTTAATGATTAATGGCGAATAATTAATGGCGTCACAGCGGCAAAGTTTGAACAAATGAAACTGTAAGAATTTTGATCTGCTTATAATTCCTATAATGGCAAGTGTTATCATAATTACGGATTTGTTATAGGTTTGAAGATGAGTGGCTTGTAAAAATTTACTGCTTCTGTAAATTCGATAATAAATACTTGCCTGGAATGTTAGAAGAAGATCGAAGAGGATGAAAGCCTGGTAAATGTCTTTTCATAATTGGGTACTTTTTGGATTATGTTATAGTGTTTGTCCTTAGGATAAATGAGAGCTCAAAATATGGAATAAAGTTTTGTGTTTGCAATAGGGAAAATACTGTTTTTGCGTAAGGATTCTGCTTGGGGCATTGAGTATCAATAACAAAATTTTTAAAATTTAATCTCCTCCTTTCCGTTTTTAATACCTGAATCTTTTACTTTGAAAGGTCATGATAAACCCGCTTAAGTCCTGCTTAATTTTCGCCTGCCTTATCACTTTTATTTCCTGTTCAAAAAAATAATTCCTGATAAGCCTTCTTTTGGAAAACAGATTTTAAAATGGATTCCCTGCCCGAATCGGAGATCAATATCCCGATTCAGGTCAACCTGAAGCCTATTTACAGCATGGCTGAAAAACGGTTGATACCGTTTTTACTCTCCCAAATTGGCCAAACGGATGGGTGCAAGATGAATGTGATACCAGGTACAAGTATATCTTCCGCCGGGGGCCGCTGCAAATGAAGACCGCCGGCACCAGTCTCTTATTGGGCTTCACCGGTTATCTATAAAATTATCGGCTCAACGCGGGTTTGTGTCAATGGTACTGCACTTTCTCCCTGGACCCCTCCTGCCGTTGCGGATACGACGAAGGTGAACGAAGAGTAAATGTGACCTTTCAAAATTCTGTCTTCATTTCACCTGACCTGAAAGCAAAACTCTCAATAAAGAGATTGAGCCGCAGGCTATTGATAAATGCAACGTATGTTTTTGGGGACAGGATGTCACCACGGATGTAATGAATGGATTAAAAGAAGAGTTGGACGTGTGCAAAGACGGATATGGAAAAAATTTTGGTCTATACGATCTCCGCCCAAAATTTCAACAGGTATGGGACCAGCTGAACAAAGTATATAGCCTGTATGGTTTAGGCTGGTTGCAGATCAATCCATCGAAGATCCGCATCAACAACTTATTTGCAAGAAATGATTCACTTACTATCTATATAGGTTTAGCTGCAAAGCCGCTGATAAGCTTTGAAAGACCACAAGAGCATTTAACTGTAGTTCCCAACATCAGCGATTTTAGTGATCGTACAGGGTTTAATATTTTCCTTGATGCTGTATTGAATTACGATTCACTAAGCAATATTGTGTCATCACAATTAAAGGATAAAAGATTTGATCTCACTTCATCTAAGTACATTATTATTAAAGATTGCATGCTGTATGGAATGGACAATGAGAACCTGGTCATCAAAGTAAGCTTTGAAGGTTCCGAAAAGGAATATTCTATCTCACCGGAAAACCGGCCTATGATGCCGCCACAAAAATTATTGAACTGAGAGATCTCGACTTTGATATCAGATCAAAAATACGTTATTAAAGACAGCAGCGTGGTTATTCAATAAGCGCATCGTAAACGAACTAAAAAATACTCAAGATTTGACTCTCACCTCATACATTAATACTGCTATCACCACCATTAATGAGCAGTTGAATAAAGAATGGATGAAAGGAATTCAAAGTAATGGAAAGATGGATGAAATAAAGATCGTCAATTTTTATCCCCTCCGCGAGCATTTGATCGTACGCAGTAATTGCAGCGGCACCCTTTCTGTTAAAGTTGATTCCGGCAATTTTAGCTTTTGACTACACTGGCTACCCGAATGTGAAATGTTTTTGAGAAAAATAGCTAAACAAAACGACAAGGAATGTCGTGATTATTTTTGATGGCAATGGCCACCACCCAAATTTGTCTACAAACAATTTCAAAAAACATAGTTGAGCAATATGCAGCAAAATACCACCGTGGCATATTTACTTCCCTGATCCTTTTACTTGTTGTCTTTGCGTCAGGGAACACGACGTATCGCATTAAAATAAATCCCGTAAACAACGTGATCGGGAATGTGATCATCATGGCAGCGATGTGCGGACTGATGGCAATGTCACCTAAGTGAACGATCGACTTCTGTAAAATATAATTGTAAGTAATAAAATAGAGACAAATGTCAAATAAGCTATTGCTTCCGCCACAGGCTGCATAGCGAAAGGTCTGCAGGTCGAAAATTCTTTTGAAATGGGGGATAGAAAAAGTCAATGGTGGAAATGATAGATTCCCTTACTAAATGTATCCGTTGTTTCATCGAGATGCAAAGTAACTAAAGCAAATCTCAAATAACAAGGATCAACTCTCAATAAATTCTAAAAATTAATCAAAATTCAGGACCATTAAGTGCTTTTCTTTCCATGTAAATTCGCAATTTAATCATTGAAGAACATGAGTATCGCCAGCCAGATAAAACAACTTGTAATTAAGGCCCTGAAAGAGCTCTATGATCATGATCTCACTGAGAACGATATTACTGTTAACACAACCAAACCTGAATTTGAAGGCGATTACACGGTTGTACTGTTTGCTTTTATTAAATCATTAAAAACCAGCGGAACAAATTGGAAAAGACCTGGGAGATCACCTGGTAAAACAGCATTCTGCTCTTTTTCAGTCTTATAATGTAATAAAGGGATTTTTGAACTTGACCATCATCAATGACTACTGGATAAATTTTCTCCAAACAAATTTTCTGGCTACTCAATTTGGAATAAAGTCACCGAATGGAGCGAAGGTGGTCGTTGAATATTCTTCACCAAATACAAATAAACCTCTTCATCTTGGACATTTAAGGAATATTTTCCTGGGCTGGTCAGTAGCCGAAGTTCTTAAAGCAAATGGCTATGAGGTATTTAAAACTTGTGTAGTGAATGACAGGGGTATTCATATCTGCAAAAGCATGATCGCATGGCAGCTTTTGCGAATGGAGAAACGCCGGAATCGGCGAAAATGAAGGGAGATCATTTTGTCGGGAGCTATTATGTACAGTGTGAAAACATAATAAAAGAAGAAATGGCGTTGCTGAAAGCAAAACCGAAGAAAAGGATTATAGCGATTTCTCTGAAATGGATAAAGCAAAGCTATCGGCGTTGCAGGAAATGATGGCTGCTCTTATTACAGACAACGAAAAGCCAAAGAAGATCTGAAAAAAATGAAGGAAGACTATAACGAGATCTTAAGGGCCAATACTCCAATAATGAAAAACCCAGCAGATGCTTTTAGATTGGGAAGCCGGTAAGCCAGAGGTGATTGAACTCTGGAGAAAAATGAACGACTGGGTGTATAAGGGATTTGATATTACTTATAAGCGCATAGGTGCTGATTTTGACAAAATATACTACGAAAGCGATACTTATTTACTGGGCAAGGAGTTTGTGGAAGACGGATTGAATAAAAGAGTTTTTTTCAAAAAGATGATGGTGGTGTATGGATAGACCTTTCCGGTGAAGGTCTTGATGAAAAATTGGTGTTAAGAAAGGATGGCACTTCTGTTTACATAACCCAGGATCTTGGATTGGCTGACGAGAAATATAAAGACTTCAAATATGATGAAAGCTTTTATGTAATAGCAGACGAACAAAACTATCACATGAAAGTATTGAAGTTAATTCTTGAAAAATTGGGAAAGCCCTATGTCAGCGGCATACATCATTTGAACTATGGAATGGTCGATCTGCCAACGGGAAGAATGAAAAGTCGCGAAGGAACGGTGGTTGATGCTGATGATCTGTTGGATGAGATGCTTCTGGAAGCAGAGAAAAAACAAAAGAACAAGGTAAGACCGAGGGATTTACAGGGCGAAGAGTTGAAAGAATTGTACGAGATCATTGGAACGGGCGGATTAAAATTCTTTCTATTAAAAATTGATCCTAAAAAAGGATGATATTTAACCCGGAAGAATCGGTAGATCTTCACGGTTTTACTGCAACACACATTCAATACACCCATGCCCGGATAAAATCTATTTTGAGAAAAGAGAAAGCTGATCCCTCCTATAAATTACAGTCGGGCGAATTAACGGCTAAAGAAAGAGAACTTATCATCTTATTGGAGCAGTTTCCGACGATCCTGGAACAGGTGGCTGATGAGCACAATCCTTCAGTAATTGCGATTTACATTTTTAATGTTGCAAAACCTACAACACGTTTTATGCAGAACATTCTGTTATAAATGCTGAATCGACTGAAAAAACAACTCCGTCTTCAGCTCTCTGAACTGACTGCAAATATTATTTCTTTGGGCATGCACTTACTGGGAATTAAAGTGCCGGAAAGGATGTAAAAACTTAGGGAGCTAGTCTAAAATCCGGTCATCTCCCTTTTTTGTTTATAGGAGGCGAGACCCGGATCCATCTGGATAGCCTTATCGCAAAGCTGTGTTCCTTTTCCTTTATCGCCTTTTTTAATGTAACACATACCGATCATGTACAAGGCTGTGGCATTGTTCTTATCAAAACCGAGGATGGCATCCCAATTATTCATCGCATTATCGTATTTGCCATTATCGTAATAAGCCTGCGCTACCATATCGAGAAGAGTAAGATCGGCAGGACGTTTCTTCAGCAGATCATTTAAAATTGAAATTCCCTCGTCAAATTTCCCGGCATCTAAACTGGCAATTCCGAGGTTTTGGAGATACCCATTGTCCTTTGGATAACCCTTTTCACCGGCTAATTGTATATATTTTAATGCATCCGCATTATTATTATTCGAGTAACAGATCAGTCCCAATTCATAGATCCAGCCATATTTTGAACCATCCAGCTCAATCGCTTTCTGATAATATGGAATAGCCTGCTTATAATTCTGCATATCTGCATAACTACGTCCGATCATATATGATACTTCCGCATTCTGAGGATCATCTTTGGCCGCCGCATTCAAATACTTTAATGCGTCCCCATAATTTTCACGTTCATAGTTGATCTTGCCAAGATAATAATTGACCTTTTCTGAAGGAGCTATCTTCTTCAGATCGTTCGCATACAATATTGCTTCATCATACGATCTTAAGTTGAAGCAGAGCTGAAGTAATTGTTTGTAATTTTCAGGAGAAGTTTCCCCGAGATTCACAAGTTTTTTATAGGTCTCCTTTGCCTGGTAGTATTTTCTGAGATCCATGTACGCGGAGGCAAGTTCACCCAGCAAGACCTTATTGGAGCTATCGTATTTAAAACTCTTTTCAAAATTCTTTCAGGCTCTCCATTCGCCGCCCTTTCTGTTTTTCCTCAAGTCCTTTTGCAGAAAATATTTACTACTGTCAGCCTGGGCAAATGCAACTGATGAAATAATAACAGAAAGCGTGAGAATACAGAGACGCAACATAGGGAATTGTCTTTTAATTGTGATCATGGGGTTTTCATTAATTCCAGGAGTTTGGTATCAAAGGATCTCACTTCTGATCGGCATTCCAAAGTACTCGATTCGATAAACAACTGCAAGCATCAAGAATAATACCCTTAAACGTCCTGATCTTATCAAAAATGAACGGTAATCTAATTAACGCAAGGTTTTCGTTGATATTTCAAACACGACTTCGAATCTTGAAAAATTGTAATTCATGGCGCCAGATCATTTCTCAACCTCCTCCCGGATTCAAAAACAAAAAATAACCCTCGATCTTTTATCTTAAATGGATGATTGGTTTTTGGCAAAAGATGCCAATAATCATCTATTTAATATTTGTTACTAATTGATTTTCAATGTATAGAAAAAAATTTTGCTCTTTCTTAGAACTATCTGATAAAACTCTTAATTTTGATGCGATGCTTCGGTTGAGTATTTATTAACCCCTTCCCCGGAGTTTCAGAAAAACCTCACAAACCCATTTAAATTCTAGCCCATTACCTTCTTGCTTGCAACCCATTGATTAATTGAATGAACCCAAAAAAGGAGGAAGTATGTTTTCCTACGCATTGCTGGAAGCCGGATGTTATTATCTGGTACAGGAAAAAGAAGGCTCAAAGATCAAGCTGATTAAAGTTACGGTTGAAACAGATCATTGTTTGTTTATTAACAGGTATGATGATCCTATGGTGACTGAATGGAAAAGAAAAACTGACACACTTTACGACATTGTTGAATGTCTTACTGATACGACCGTAAAAGAATGGGAAGCTCATTATCCCAGCAGTGAAGACGCCTACTATGAAGAAGATGATGATTAATTATCTTTAAAAAATTTTGGTTGAACCAAATTCCGGCTATTACAGTAACCGCTGTTTTAGCCGGTTTTTATTTCTTTTGATTCCCGGAATGAAACTAAATAATCTATTAGCATTCATTATGATGCTTTATTATCTTGCTTTTTGAAAACTGTATAATATGAGAAACTCCTCAAAAGATTTTTTTCTTGTGTTTGTGTTCTTTTTGGTACAGAACTGGTCTCCGCGCAAAGATCTTTTCCAGTTGTTGAAATGCTTACTTCGGGTACTAAAACAAGCCTGCGTGGTTTAAGTGTGGTAAATGACAACGTTGTTTGGGTAAGCGGAAGTAACGGAACCGTTGGCAAGACAACAAATGGCGGAAAGAATTGGAAATGGTTTAATGTAAAAGGTTTTGAAAAAGAGAATTTCGGGATATAGAAGCGTTTGATGCAATGACGGCGCTGATCATTGCAGTTGATGAACCGGGTTACATTTTAAAAACAAGCGATGGAGGTGAAAGTTGGAAAGTGGTATATGAAAATAAGACAAAGGGAATGTTCCTGGATGCAATGGAGTTTTGGGATGAACGGAGCGGTACTGTAGTGGGCGATCCTGTCAATGGAAGATTTTTCATAACGAGGAGCTCTGATGGCGGCAATACCTGGCAAGATGAGCTTGCGGAGAATTGTCCCAGGGCTGATAGCGGAGAAGCTTGCTTCGCGTCCAGCGGCACTAACATACGGGCATTAGATGAGCATAAAACTGTTTTTGTCAGCGGAGGAAGACGATCAAGAGTATTTACAGCAAACTCGGTCATCGATTTGCCGATCATACAGGGAAAAGAATCAACAGGGGCCAACTCAATTGCTGTCTACAATGCGTACACGGGGAATGGCGGAAAACGGATGATCGTGGTGGGAGGCGATTTCACCGCAGATTCCTCTTATCAAAAATTGTTTTTTTACTGATGACGGTGGTAAAACATGGGTCGCACCAAAAACCCCACCTCACGGTTACAGGAGCTGCGTCGAATACTTATCGAAAAAAGATATTCTGACCTGCGGATTGAACGGAGTTGATTATTCACTAGACGGCGGCAGGACTTTTACCTGGATAAGCAAAGAAGGTTTTCATGTATGTCGTATTGCCAAATATGGTCCAAGCATTTTTTAGCGGGAAGTAATGGAAAATTGCAAAACTAATATGGAATCAATGACGGCTCAGATCAATGAAAGCAGCTAATAATGATCATTTTAATCCCGTCAGGTTATTCAAAATGTCTTTCACCGCTGCCTGTTTCTTATAATCCTCTTCAAAAAATCGATATTTAATTTCCCGTCTTTCCCAATTATATACACGGCAGGAACAGGAAGATATACAGCATCGGGTTTTTGACCATTGTTGGCCGCCAGGTCAATGCTAGCCATTTTATAACGATCTATTGTTTTAGTGTCTACCTGGTATGCGACATCATACGCTTTCATGATCTTCAATTCATCATCAGTAATAATCGGGTAACTCGCCTTTGTCTTTTCAATGGTCTTTGCGATCCCTTCTTGTTTCTCAGGAGTAATGGCAATTAATTGGGCACCCGCTTGTCTTATTAATTGCAGAGAATCTTCAAGTTTTTGTAATTCTTTGTTGCAATAAGGGCACCAGTAACCGCGATAAAAGATGATCACTACCGGCCCTTTCTTGCGGAGGTCTTTCAGCACTATCTCATTGCCATTCTGGTCTTTTCCCTTGAAGTCAGGTGCCTTGGAATTAATGAATAAGCCTTCAGGTTTTTCCTGTGCCTGAGATTGTAATGCACTTATCAATAATAGAGCGGATACAAATTTTATCATGAGCTGAATTATAGGTCAAAAATAAAAATTCAGGAGCTCGCTCCAAATCCGGCAGTATAGATATTAACAAAATCTTCTTTTCTTTATATTTACAAACCTTCATCAAAGCTCGGATATGGCAAATAAACATTTCAAAAGATGGTTGCTTAAAATGCCTTTAGGGTTCTTATTCATCGCCGCAGGAATTACAGCGATTATTTATCCTGTTTACATAATCGCCCTCGGGAAGAATGGATGATGTGGGGAGCTGCTTCGATCTTCACTTTTATTATCGGCCTTCTATTTCTTCGGTAGCGCCTACGTACATAAAGTAAAATCTGACCTTATAAGACGAGGCAGACCAATGTACAAGGTCATCGAAGAAAAGAAGAAGAGGAAGAAGAGGATTAACGTTAATTGTGCCAGGCCATATTAATGGTCTCCGGAAATGGATTAATTTTCAGCCGCTGCTAAACTCCGAAAGTCAACGCTTACCAATTTACTTACCCCCGGTTCCTGCATCGTCACTCCATAAATAACATCCACCGTACTCATGGTCATTTTATTATGGGTAACAATGATGAACTGGGAGTTTTCGCTGAACTGCCGGATCATGTTAGTGAACTTGCCTACGTTGGCGTCATCGAGCGGAGCATCTACTTCATCCAAAATACAGAATGGCGCCGGCTTGATCAGGTAGATGGCAAACAAAAGTGCGGTTGCTGTTAGTGTTCTTTCACCTCCGCTCAGCTGTGTTAGTGAGGTTGGGCGTTTCCCTTTGGCTTCGCTACCACGTCGATCCCACTCTCAGCAAGATTTTCGGGATTTTCTAAAACAAGATCACACTGATCATCATCAGTGAACAAAGTTTTAAATACTCTCTGGAAATTATCACGAACCAAATTAAAAGTTTCCAAAAATTTTTGATTTGCCGTTGCTTCTACTTCTTGTATTGTCTGCAGCAAGCTATCTTTTGCAGTTACCAGGTCATTCTTCTGTTCAAGAATGAATTCATAGCGTTTTTCATTTCCGTGAAGGCCTCAATCGCCGTTGGATTTACTTCACCCAGGTTTTCCAATCGCTTCTTCATCCTATCAGCCTTTTCCTGCAAATCTTCTGCGCTTACGTCTCCTGTGCGCGGCTGATCCAGGATATCTTCCAATTGAATTTTGAACTCGACGTTTAATCTTTCCTCTGTTCCGGCCAGTTGCAATTTCAGATCATTCAACCTGTCTTTTATCTCTCCAAGCAAATGTTCTACCTGTTCCCTGTCCTTTATCTTATGCCTGAGTCTCACTTTCTTTTTCATTTAGCTCATTTCTGAGATTATAGTAAGCCTGGTCTGCTTCATTCAATTTTCTTTCGCCTTCCTCTTTACTTTTCATGAGGCCGATCAACGACTCCTCCGTTTCTTTCAATAATTCCTGTGAATTCAGAATATTTTCTGCTGTTTCAGAAAGTGAAGCAATATTGGTTTCAATCTGGACTTGCAAATCCTTCAACTGATTATTTTTAAACTCCAGTTCCTGTTTCAATGCACTGATCTTACTTTGTTGCTTTGTTACCTGCAGGTTAAATTCATTGTATTGATTGTTCGCCTCGTTATAGTTATTTTCCTCCGCTTTGAATGTCTCTTCGGCATCCCTTAGACGATTTGCATTTAACTGTAGTTCCTCACTTAAATGCTGCAGATCGATCCTTACTCCTTGTACTGATCCCTGCGTCTGCTGAAGTTGAAGATTCAGTTCTTCTATACGATGCTGGCCCTGGCTTTGCATCGCATGCAGGTTCTCCAATTTATTATGCAATGAAAATACCTGGTTGGTAAGTTGCTGAATTTCGAACTCAGTATCGCTGATCGCACTTTCTCTCAAGTCCTCATTAAAAGCGATCACCTCATTATGCCGCGCCTGTATTTCTTCCTTTAGCTTTTCAACTACATAGTTTTGAGAAGAAATTTCTTCCTGTAGCTTTTCTAAGTTCTTTACACGACCGATCTTTTTCCCTTCAAACAATCCAACGCTTCCACCGGTAAGAGAATATTTCCCTTTTACATATTTTCCATTTTTTTCGATCACCACAAAACCATTGCTGTTCTGCAATGCTTCCTCATTATCGGCAATGAATACATTTCCTAATAAATGTTCTGCAAGTTTTTTATACTTTTCTTCTACATCGATCACACTTAGCGCAGGGATGGCACCTTCAAGTTTATGATCTTCCCAGATTTCCTCTGAATCCTGTAAAATCCTGAAAATCCTGGTTCTGTATTTTATCCAGCAGAAAGAAATTCGCTTTTCCTTTTTATTTTCATCCAGCAAACGAACGGCCTGCAATCCTTCCTGTAAATTATTTACAACATAATAGCTCAGGTAAGGCTCGAGTACATTTTCCAGGGCCGTCCGGTATTCCTCCTTTACATAAATAATATCAGAAAGAATCGGTGAAGTATGATTCCAGTCTGTATTATTATGCAAGAACTTTAACACTCTCAGGATAACCCTCCATTGAATCTATCAGGCTTTTCAAAAGGTCATGTTCATTTTTCTTTGCATCCAGTTTTCTGCCCTCTTCGGCCAACTGATTTCGCAATTCATCAAGAATGGCCTGTGTTTGCAATATCTGGTCCTTGGTGTATTCATGATGTTGTTGCAACTGCACAAGGTCAGTTTGCTTGATCTTTAATTCTTTTTCTTTCAAAAAAGTTCATCGGCCAATTGCTTACGCTGAAAATCACGTTGTGTTCTTTCGTCTTCGATCTGTTGAATGGCTCTTTGCAAATTTTGAATGGAGGTGTCGGCTACGGCCACTTTTTTCGGCTTCAAACTGGCTACGCTGCACCTGCTGAAAATCTGTTCTCAAAACGTTTACAATGGAACGTTTTTCATCCAGTATCGCTCTTTTTCTGTCTACCTCGCTTCGCAGATGGTTCTAATTGAGAATGCAGATCCATTCAGGTTCTTCTCTTCTTCCTCAATTTGCAGATTGGCTAAACTCAATGCTTTCATCGATTCCCTTTATTTGGCCCTCTGCTTTCTGTAAAAATCTTTCAGGCTGGTCTCTTTTTCTTTTAAATACTCCAATCGTTGTGCCGCAAGAGTTTTTTCATTCTCTTTACTTCTTACAGATTGAACCAGGTCATTAAATGAATGCTGCATGCTCTGCAATTCCTTTTCCTTTTCAATAAATCCAAGTTTTTCCTGCTCCAGTGCTGCTTCGTCATTGGCAATTTCTACGTCGATTTTTATTTTCTTATCGGTCTCTGTTCCCTGTTGTTCATTCAGTTCTTTGTAAGTAAGATTAAATCCTTCCAGGGCGGCCTTTGCCAGCTCAATACTTATTTCACGATAATCTTTTTGATCTCGTAATATTTTTCAGCTTTTTTGCCTGGCTCTCTAAAGTTTTTAACTGGTTATTTATTTCAAACAAAAGGTCCTCAATTCTTGCAAGGTCCTGCTCGGTGGCATCCAGTTTCAACCTTGCTTCTCTTTTCCTGGTTTTATAAATGGAAATTCCGGCGGCTTGTTCCAGCATACGGCGGCGACTTCCTTCTTTGTCTTTGATCAAGATCGTCTACCATTCCCAATTCAATGATGGCATAGCTATCGGTGCTGATACCGGTGTCCATAAAAAGATTCTGGATATCTTTCAACCTGCACTGCACATCATTCAGGCGATATTCGCTCTCGCCACTCTTATAAAATTTGCGGGTAATGGTAACGGTGATTAAATTCGATCGGAAGCAGGTTCCTTGTATTTTCAAATGTCAGCGTCACCTCAGCAAGGCCGCTGGCAGAGCGGGTTTTGTAGAACCATTGAACACGAGGCTTCGAGGTTTTCGCTACGCAGGTGACTGATCTTTTGTTCACCGATCACCCAGCGAATGCTGTCAACGATATTGGATTTACCGCATCCGTTGGGTCCTACGATGCCGGTAATGTTCTCATCAAAATTTACAATGGTTTTATCGGCAAAGCTTTTAAAACCCTTGATCTCTAAACTTTTTAATCGCACAGTGTACAGGTTTTACTAGCGGCGAATATAAGCGAACGCCCTTCACAATGAGGATTCGGCAAACAAGCATTTATTCACAAAAACAGGTTAAATGTGGAGAAGAAAATATTGTTTCCGGCAATAGAATTTCTTATCATCATCTTCGGCATCAAGATTGTCCAGGAATTGGACTTTCTACTTAGCAAAATTGCTTGCACTTTCAATCAAAACCATTTATTGGAGAAACTATTTTTCATACCTTATGAAAATTATCATTGTCTTTATAATTAATGCTGCGAGCCGTTCCATATCGTTACCGCGTTCTTGTATTACTTTGTTCTTTAACAACACTCACTTATCTCTGACCGCATCTGTATTTCGATCGTTGGCGTGAGAATAAAATCTGAGTTTCACCTGGATAATGAACAATTTGGATGGGTGCTTGCATCATTTGCGTTAGCTTATGCTTTATTTGAAATTCCATCTGGCATGCTCGGTGACCGTATTGGTCCGCGTGCTGTTTTTATTCGTATCGTTTTGTTTTGGTCATTGTTCACCGCGCTGACCGGTTTTGCGACGGGTTTGATATCATTACTCATTGTTCGTTTTTTGTTTGGAGTTGGAGAGTCGGGCACTTATCCCAATGCGTTAATTGTAGTATCGCGCTGGTTCCCTGCAAATGAAACCGGGCGTGCATTGACGGGGGTAGGTGTTGGCCAACAAGTTGGTTCAGCTATTGCTCCTCTTATAATTATTCCCCTGGCGGTAGGCTTAGGGCTGGCGCATGCCATTTTTTGTAAATGCTGCGATAGGTGTGGTGTGGGTGCTGATCTGTTATTTATGGTTCAAAGATTTTCCTCGCAAATGAAGAACATTTCTGGAAAATGAAAAACAGAAAATAGAATCCGGTTGCCGGCACAGCAAACAACAACATTCCATCCCATTGAAACTCATCTTCAGGAAACCGCACGCTCTGGAGCTTGATGCTGATGTATTTTTGTTTTCAGTGGGCAAATTATTTTTTATTGCCTGGATGCCGGTCTATCTGCAGGAAGAAAGACATTTTTCAGAAGCGGAGACAAAACCGATCATTTTTTCACTATTCATTGCAGCGATCATTGGCTTACTGGCTGGTGGTTTTATTGCCGATTGGCTCGTAAAGAAAAAGGATTGAGATTTGGAAGACGCCTTATTGGTATGACCGGTATGGGTATGTGTGGCATATTGATCCTCGCTGCAGCCATCATTCCGCAAAATAATTTAGCCGCCTTCTGTCTTGTTGCAGCAAATGGTTTTTATGGTCTTAGCGTGATGTCTTCTTTTGGAGTATGCTCAGATATTGGTCGTAACAACTCAGGAACGGTTGCAGGCGCGATGAATTTTTCCGGGCAGATGGGTGCGTTTTTTCTGGCCATCGTCTTTGGAAAAATTGCAGACGTAACGCACAATCTCAACTACCCGCTTTTTGTCGTCACTTTTGTATTGTTGATCGGTTGCCTTCTTTGGTTAGTGATCGATCCTCTTCAGCAATTAACTATCGCGGCAAAAGAGGAAGAGAATGTTAAACAAAAGACGGTTACTCTATAAATATTAAATCTCGGGAGATCCAGATGAGGACAGATCAATTCTCCTGGAGCGAAGTTTTTATTTTCTTCCCGGTTTACGAGAGCGGTTAAAGCTTTTACAAGAACCTTCTCACCAGATCTTTTCAAAGATGAATTCGCAAGCTCTGAAGGAACTGTTTGAAAAGAGCGAAAGCAAAGTACGCAACAGTAAACTGACAATAGTTTTTTCATAAAATATCGAAACCGGAAAATTAAAAACTGGAATATATATCTGCAATAGTAATCACCGCAATAAAACCAAAAACATTTTGGTAATTCTACTGAGAAAATTTATCCGGTCATGTTCGAATTGATTTTTAATGAGGGTTTTGCAAGAGTTTTATGCTGTGCGAACTATCATTCATTCTTTTTGCGTAGCTTAGGATCCCTGATCAAAACTGCGTTTATGAAAAAACTTTTTCTACTGGTATTCTCTTACATTCCTATTCTGATCTCAGCGCAAAGAAATTATACATCTGCCGAGATCAGTCGCCTCGCTGATCTTGGAAAGATCTGGGGCATATTGCACAATTTTCATCCCTCCATGGCAAGAAGCACGATTAGTACCGACAGCCTGGTATCCGATGTGGCTGCAAGTCTCGCCAATGATCCATCAGCCGCTAATTTTAAGACCTGCTTAGAAAAAATGTTTGGCAAACTGAAAGACCCGCTGACTCACATAGTCGTTGATAAAAATACACCTGTAAAGTTGCTTACTAACAATGACAGCTTACCTACCTATCGTTTGCTTGATGACAGTGTTTTGTATGTAGCATTCCCGACAAGTTTTGGGTCAAGAGATTCTATAAGAAGAATTAACTGGTTAGAGCCAAAGCAACTTGAGAAATATAAAGCCATTGTGCTTGATCTTCGCAATGCAAATGGAGGTGTATGATGATGATTATTATTTTATGCGAAATTTTGGCGATTCCCTTTGAAGAATATCATTTCTGGACCATTGCCAATGGCACCCTATATCTATCGGTACCAATCAGGTTTTATTGACCAGGCCTTATGGTCTGATCAGTGCAAATATCTATAATGCTGGCTGGCAAACAACGGCATCCGATCGATTCATGGCAGCAAAAAAACTCGCCCTGGAAAGGCGGGATAACTGTGGTGGTCAACAAATACATCTCCGCACAATTGATGAAATATTTGCTGGCACTGAGATCAGCCGGGTATTGTAAAATTATTTTTGATGGAGATGCCTCTGATTATAACACGGACGCAGCTATCGATTATTATACAACTGCCGACAGCCTTCATTTAAAGATACGGGTGCTCGATTACATGGATATGAACGGAAAGATCACCAGGGATCCCGACCTTTTATCAATGGCATCCAGGATGAAAAATCTTTCTTGAAAAATGCAGGGTGCTTGCTGTCGCGCCAAAAGAAACAACCACTGCAGCCATGAACGTTGCTTCGCTGGACTACGTTCACCCCTTTCCACATGATACTAATATTGCATTCGCGTCAGCAGGACAAAGATTATTTGGCTTATATAACTACTGGAATGCCATTAACTATTTTAATCCTCAACAAACATTTATTGAAACAATCCTGGGACAGCGTGCTTACAGAATTTATTCCACGTTTTATCAATGCAAATGATACTGCGAGTTATTATTTCACGATAACTGACCTTGTTAGTCATATCCATGACTCGCATGGTTTTTTTGGAAGCTACCAGACATGAAAACGGTGAACGAAAACTACAGCTATACTGTTCCTTTATCTGTAAAGCGCATACAGGAAAAGTATTACATTGTTTCCACAGGCAAAGATTCAACTCTAAATGCTTTTCAGCTATGGGATGAGATCGTTGCGATCGATTCCATCCCGGTAAATACATATAAGCAAATGTTCCGGTCACGTTTCGCTTACAGTAATGACTGGTCTTTTGAAAGGGATCTGTGCAGCTATTTCTTATTGAGTGGTAGAAAAATAGTTTGGCACGGCTTACCATTCGGCGCAATGGGAAAACGATGCAGTTAAATGCCACGCGAACAGTTCTCAGTTACAGACCGGATTACAAACAAGTTAGTTTCAATGATGACCATAAGGATATCGAATTGCTCAAAGGGAATATTGGTTACGTGAACATGGGATCACTTTCTGGAAACAGGATAGATAAAATGTTTGATACACTTATGGAAACAAAAGCGATCATCTTTGATATTCGCAAATTATCCGCAGGGCACAGCATGGGGTATTGTTCCAAGGTTAACTGATCATGATTCAGTAGCAGTAAAATTTGGTAAACCTTATGTTACGTATGAAAGTATTAATTCACCGCGTCATATTTGACATGAGTGAATACTTTATCGTAAACGCGGATAAAACAAAACCCTGGTATAAAGGCAAGATCATAATGCTTTTGCGATGAACACACACAAAGCCAGGCCGAATATACGATCATGATGTTCCAGGGAGCAGCGGGAAGGAGAGTAACAGTAATTGGCAGCGCCACTGCGGGAGCCGATGGTAATGTAACTGCCGTCAGGTTGCCCGGGGGATACAGCACTTATTTTTCAGGCCTTGAAGTTTTATACCCTGATGGTTCCCAGACACAGCAAACAGGCATTCGAATTAATATTAAAGTTGAACCCACCGTCGCGGCATTAAAACAAGGTAAGGATTGAGGTATTGCAAAGAGCCATTGAATTTATTGAATCCGGAAAGTAAACTATTACAAGTTTAGCTCTTTGTCTCACGCAAAGGCGCAAAGCAACGCAAAGAATAAATACACTAGATTACGAATATACTTTGCGCTTGCGTAGCTTAGCGGCTTTGCGTGAAATGATTTGATCATTGCTTCAACAGATATTTTGCTCAGCAAATTCAATACCCTTCTTACTTCTTCTCTTCCTTTTGATTCAATGCCATACCATCCACGATAACCGGAATCATGACTAAGTTGTATCATCTTCGCCGTTAATTCTTCAGTGGGTTGATTTCGATATGACATGCCTTTGGCATACGGTGCCATTTTTTCTAAATAGTTATAGTTGTCAAATTCATCAGAAGGGTTTCTCCAGTCGGGAAAGGAACCAAAGGCCGGGTTATTTAATTTTTTATCAGCGATATCATCCAGTCGGGATCGTTCGACACGCCCCCATGATTTTCGATCACGATGCTGATGTTTGCCGGTTTTGCATACTCTAACAGCATTGTGTATGATTCAGTCGCCCACTCAAGAGCTTCCTTTTATCAACATTCTCAGGCCCACGGCAATTGGTGCGTATCGCATGGCACCCGAGATAATGTGCAATGTCAACCCATTTCCGGTGATTGATCTCAAATTGTTTCCTCCCTCCTTTCGTATCTGCACACCCGTCACCTTCTTCATCTACCATGATCAATACCATCGTCACGCCATGATCATTTGCATTTTGTTTTAATTTTTTCAGATAGGTTTCCGTCGGTGACTCAAAAAGTGTGTTTACAAATTCAATTCCATTCAGATCAAAATCTTCACGGGCGATACGGGGAAAATCTAAGTTCTTCCATTTGCCTGCGCGGATCTCCTCAACCAATGCCCATTCTGCAAGCGAAATATCATCTTTTGTAAGTTGACTCATACTGGTATTTTTTCTGAATATGGATCTGTTGAAAATACATCAAATCTTTTAAAAATATTTCTCAATGACAATTCCATAAGTCATGAGAACATTTTCTCTTTGTCCGACTGACCTTATTATATATAAAGGCGCCTGTAATGCTCAACCATTTTTTAAGTTTTACTGAGACATTGTTCGTTGACGTAATGAGATAATCACTGATATCCTGGAGAGAGGGCTGATAGAAATGAATTCCTTCAATGATCAGTCTGTCTTTTAGTGACCAGTGATACATGAGCCGAAAAGAATTACGGGCAGTATTATAAATAGTTTGAACGTTGCTTGCATCCTTAATGTTTCCATATTCATACAGGATACCGTCGCTGACATTGATCTTTAAGTAAGGGCTGTCTATAAAAATCGTATCCAATGCCTGCTCCTGCCTGCACACGATCATTAATTTTTAAAGAAAAACTTTTATCATAATCGACCAGCGCCCAGTAATACAATTTGTGTACGCCTTTGCCAAACTCAATATCCGCATGAGCAGAAAAGTCATTGTTGGTCAGATCATCATTCTGGCTACCATAAAGCCAGGTAGCTCCCATATTCGTCGCCAGGGTCTTGCGTTTTGTGCTATATCCCAATTTGTTGGCGAATACATACGATTTATTGTCATTGGTTCTATTAATGACACCCGTAGAACTAAACCGAAAATAGTGATGAGTAGTATCATCGAACTGTGAAAAACATGACAGAGATAAAAACAGAGAAATATAACGGAGTAAAAATCTCTTCCCATGGTTATAAGATTGAATTGCCAAAAATACATATATCGAGAATATCCGTCTTCAACTTAAATGCCAATAGTCATAATAGTAACTTTGCTTTCAAATGACCGATCATGACTCAGAAAAATACAGTAATGGAGAAATTACTGTTATCTGGAAACCGGGACTGTGTCAGCATTCAACCCACTGCTGGAAAGGCCTGATCAATGTATTCAACCCACAAAAGAAACCCTGGATAAATATAAATGGCGATACATCAGAGCGGATCATTGAGCAGGTAAAAAATGCCCAAGTGGGGCTTTGAGTTATCTACAGACTCCAGCTAATGTCGATAGCGAGAATGGCTAGCCGGGCGTCATTAGGATTTCTCCCACTGAATCAACCCATCTATCAACAATTTTAAACGAAATTTTATGGCGAGAACGATTGAACAAAAGGTAGTGTTTAAAAACACCACACCTAAAGTGCTGTATGATCTTTACATGAATCCTGACCAGCATTCAAACATCACAGGAAGTCCCGTCGAGATTTCTGACAAAACAGGAAGCAACTTTTCAGCGCACGGCAACTACATTACAGGTAAAAATATTCACCCGGTAAAAGACAGGCTAATTGTACCAAACGTGGAGGGCTCAGAGCTGGGACAAAGACGATGCTGATTCAATATTTATGATAAGCTCCTTGAGCCGCAGGGAAATGATGTGGTGCTTTATGCTGTTCATACAAATCTTCCTGACAAGGCCGTGGAAAGTGTTAGCAAAGGATGGTATGATCATTACTGGAATCCGTGGCAGCAGCATCTTGCCGGTCAGCCGATCACAAGGCCTGCCATGTAGCTCTAAAATCAGGGTATTAGTTTATTCTGTTTCATCCAATCAATACAGCTTTTAAACCAGTCCTCGTTTGTCGTTGTATTGTGTAAGGCCGAAGCCATGACCACCATGTTCATAAAGATGTAATTCTGCGGGCACCTTGTTTCTTAGCAGCGCCTGGTAGAAACGTATGCTGTTTTCAGGATTCACACCATCATCGTCAGAAGCATGGAACCAGGAATGTTGGAGGCGTTCGAGAGGTTACTTGTTCTTCATTGGAAAATAAATGCACTAATTTCTTGTCAGGATCTTTTCCGAGTAAGTTATCCCTCGAACCCATATGACCAACTTCTTCACCAAAGCTAATTACAGGATAAATGAGCATCATAAAATCAGGACGGACATTTGCTTTGCCAGTTCCTTACGTACAGGATCAAAATGGGTACCCGCCGTGGAAGCCAGGTGACCACCAGCCGAAAAGCCCATAATACCGATCTTATTTGGATCAATATGATATTGCTGTGCATGACTGCGAACAAAATGAATGGCCTGTTGCGCATCGATCAACGGAACATATTCTTTATGGCTCATGCATTCATCCATTTGGGAGGCGATATCGAAGCACAAAGGCCGTTACACCGGCATCATTGAAAACCTTTACGCAACGTCTGCACCTTCGTGACCTGCAGCGATTATTCTATAGCCGCCACCAGGACAAATTATGACAGCCGTTCCGTTTCTTTTTTCCGCTGCCGGCTCGAAGACTGTAAGCGTTGGCTTCAGTAATATGATCAACGACGAGGATGCCTGACTTCATCCAGGATGTATCGATGAATTCATGATCTTTCTCATTGCACGGTTTTGCATTTGGAATCTCCCCATCGTATAAAGGCATTACTTGTTGCGGCAGACAGAATGGATGTACTTATCATCAAAAAGACAGCTCGTTATTATTTTTGTTCATGAAAATGTTCTTTTGTAAATCTATACTTTTACAGTTGTCGAATTTAAATTAAATACAAACGCAACGAGGCAATTATTTCCCAATGAGAATAAGTGAAGCCAACAGGCTGCGTATCCTTTACTTTCTTGTGTTCTGCTGTACCGCGGCGTGGCTGCCTATTTTCGCAGATTATCTTAAGGGCCATGGACTCTCCGGAATAAAGATCGGGCTCATTTTAGCCATTACCCCTGTTCTGATGTTTTTGATACAACCCTTTTACGGCATGCTGGCCGACCGGTTGGGATATAAAAAATGTCTTCTCTTGTCTTCAGGACTTTGCTTCGATCAGCTATGCCTTGTATCTCGTTGATGCCAGTTTTTATATGGATAGTGTTCGTTACAATTTTCATGTCTGTTTTTTACAACGCTATTCAACCTATCCTGGATAGTCTTTCACTCAGGTTGGCACAAGACAATCCCAAATTTTCTTATGGCACACTTCGCATTGCTGGCGCAGCAGAGCTGGGCCTTTACCGGGCATCATCACCGGGCAATTGATCGACGCGATCAATACAACCGTAATTTTTTGATCTCAGCCATCAGCTTGTTCCTGACTTTCATTTTCGCATTTTCTTTAGATGCTGATAAAAAAGAAACTGTTGCCGAAACTGGTCAGTCATTCCAAAACATCAAAGAAATTTTCAAAAACAGGACCCTGCTTTTTTATTGACATGTGTATTCCTCATTTCTGCAGGCGCTTCTACCATTTGGTATTTCTATTCTATTTATATGAAAGAAAATGGAGCTTCGGCTTCACTGGTAGGCTATGGACTTTCTTTCCAGGGATTATGTGAATTGCCATTGTTTTATTTTTCCGCAAGAATTATTGCCAGGTTTGGCATTAAGACAACTTTGCTGATCACTGTTTTTGCCACAGCAGTACGACTATTACTCTACAGTGTTGTAAAAATCCAAAGGCTGCCATTCCCATTGAAATGTTACACGGCATATCATGGTCTTTGTTTTGGGTTGTTTGCGTTGAATATGTCAATAAACTTGTCCGCGAAGACTGGAGAGTAACCGGTCAATCTCTCTTATATGCTGCCTATTATGGCGCGGGTGTAATAGCGGGTAATTTCTGGACCGGGTATTTATCAGATACAAAGATGAAGGTGTCGGAGATCTTTTTTATTAAATGCAGTCATCGTTGACGGCGGTTGGACTATTCATCTTGCTCGTAATGAAACGACAAAAAACAAAGAGAGTGAGAAATTGTTCGACTTCACGAACTATGAGTTGTTGAATTTACGTAAATCAGCAGCTATTGCTTCACCGATCCCCTCACGCAGGCGTTCTACATGCCACCAATCAACGAATTTTGCTACATCCAGTTCTACCGGGGCATAGGGACCAGGCTGGTATTGGACTGGATTCTACTCCCTAAAATTATTCTCGCATAATTTCCAATCCTGTTCGCCTGTAATTTTCCAAAATTCAACGAGTCGATTCAACATTGTAATCAACACCTTCCTTCGCATTGCCATCAACCAGCCATGCCAGGTCGAGAATAGTAGATGATGGACTTGTCGCAGTAAGTCGCATGGTCCACATATAATCGCTCACTGCATCCATCCAGAAATTTGGATATACCACAAGCCCGAGTACACCAGAATCATGATCCTTATGGTCACCCATTGGAATGAGCGATCTCCTTCCCATCAAGACTATAACTCATTACACCCGGTCGAAGGGGATAACGAATAGCGAAATGAAATGAGTCATTTTCAAAATCAACATTGTGAATAGCTAATCCTTTTTGTTGCCATGCTGTCCTGCGTTCTGCAAGCACATCATCAACAGATTCACGCAAATTAGCACCGATCACTGCACTGCAATATTCCGGATGAGCCGGTCCGCAATGGTAACATTCCCTGAAATTTTCTGCAATAAAGCTTCCAGTTGGTGCGAAGCTCGTATCGTTTCTGAAAAGCAACCTTTGCCTTGTCGATCTTATAAGTTTTCAGAAATGGATGATAGTCCTCCATCACTTTAGAAAAATCAGGAGGATTCTCCGCAAATGAAATAAAAATAAATCCATCTGCCGAACGAACATGAACGGGATGCAATCCAAATGATGATCTGTCAAAATCATCAGGCATAAGACGTGATTTCAGTAAAGAGCCATCTTTATCGTACACCCATTGATGATACGGGCAAATAAGTTTAGGAGCATTCCCTTTTCTTCGAGACAAATTAAAGAGCCCCTGTGGCGACAGGTGTTATAATGAGCATACACTTCTCCATCATTTCCCTGATGATAATAATGGAATCATTATTTGCAGTATAAATAAAATAATCACCGGGCTTTGGGATCCCGGCAGTCGTACCGGTAAACAGCCAATATTTTTCCAGATGTGTTTCCACTCCAGGTCAAAGATCCCGGGATCCGTGTAAAATGGCTGCTCAAGGCTCCAGCCCGGTCTGTATCGTTCAAGCAGACTGCTCACAACTTATGCTATTCATACAAAAAATATTAATGAAGTGTCAAAGTAAATTTACAACTTTCTTTTGTCTGGATTTTGTATCAAGCTTAGCTTTATCAGCATTTGAAAATTATTTCATACCATAAAGTCTAGTAAAATGAAATTTCGGGTCGTAGTAATTTTTTGTTATCATTCTTCAATGTTATTGCTCAGCAAAATATTAAACTTAGCTCTCCCAATAAACAATTATCCTTTTCATTTCAGAGCAGCAAAGAAGGTTTATATTATAATATATCTTTCAAAAGACAAACCCGTCATAGTAGATAACTCTTCGATCAGCCTCGACTTCCCCGGAAGTAAGTTCAAAAGCAAAATATAAGGCCGGCAAATCCATTTTCCGCAATGGAACTGAAGATTATGAATTGATCGTTGGGAAAGACAAGATCGGTCCATGATCCATATAGCGAAGTTCTTATTCCATTGGAAGAAACCAGAATCTCCTTTCAGAAAGATCAATTTTGTTGTACGTGCATTTAACGATGGTATTGCTTTCAGATATGAATTTCCGCAACAACAAAACTGGTCCCAATTTTCTTTAACAGATGAACGCACTACTTTCAATCTTGCTGGAGATCCCAAACTACTCGCCTTGCTTCTTCCCAACTATACAACTTCGCATGAGGGCGAATACAGCCATTTACTTTTAGTGAATTGAAAGAAGATACTTTGATGGACATGCCCGCTTTATTTGAATTTCCCGGTTCTGTGTATATGGCCATCACAGAAGCAGCGCTGGCAGATTATGCCAGGTATGTGCCTGGCAAAGGAAAAAAATGTTTTAACATCTAAACTCTCTCCGTTGCCCGGTCAAACAGAAATAAAAGTAAAAGCAAACCTGCCACATAAAACTCCGTGGCGTGTATTAATGATCAGCGACAGGATCGGTGCTTTAATAGAATCAAATATATTGACGAGCCTGAATGAAACCTTGCAAATTAAAAGATGTATCGTGGATAAAAACCGGGTAAAACAACTTTTCCCTGGTGGAATGGAAATGTAGTGCCTGGACACATTAAATGCACCCAGGAAACAATTTTGTAACGAATCAATATTATATCGACTTCTGGTGCACGCAATGGTTTGGAATATCATTCCGTTGTTGAGTACGGTTTGCATCAATGGTACATGGATGATGGTGTAAGTTTCCAGCCGGGTCCTCATGCCGATGTGACCACCCCTGTTCCCGGATTAGACATGAAGAGAGATTTGTGACTATGCAAAAGCGCATGAGTGTCAATGTACCAGCGTATGGGTGCACTGGGCTGCATTGTATCCGAAAGCTGATACAGCTTTTGCCTTGTTTGAGAAATGGGGATTAACAGGAATGATGGTTGATTTCATGGATCGTGATGACCAGGAGATGGTAAACATTCAAACCGAGATGCCTGCAAAAAGCAGCACAACATCATTTGCATATTCAGTTCCACGGTGCTTATAAACCAACGGGAGAAACAAGAACATATCCCAATGAATTTACAAGAGAGGGCACATTAAATTATGAAGTGAATAAATGGGACAAACGAATAACCCCGGATCATGACCTCAATATTGTCTTTGCCCGGGCACTGGCAGAGGCCAACCGACTATCACCTTGGCGGCTTTCGTGCAGTTCCGGATTCATTGTTTAAAGTTCAGTATACAAGACCTTTAATGCTGGGCACACGTTGTCATATGTTAGCGATGTATGTTGTTTTACAAAATCCGCTTGGAATGGTTTGTGATTATCCGGCCGCCTACGAGGGGCAGCCCGGTTTTCGAATTTATAAAAGAAGTCCCCACGAATTGGGACGAAACAAAAGTAACTGACGCAAAGCTTGCAGAGTATGTTGTCATCGCAAGGAAAAAGGAGAATGATTGGTTTGTTGGTTCCATCAATGATCATTCGGCAAGAACGATCAAAGTGCCACTTTCGTTTTTAGAAGATGGTGAATATACCGCTGAAATTTTTTTCCGATGCTGAAGATGTAAACACTGAACCCAATCATTTAAAAAAGAAAACAAGATCGTTAGTAAGAAAGATATTTTAGATATCAAATTGGCAGGAGGCGGCGGCATGGTAATTCATTTGAAAAAAATTAAGCCGTCGATCAGTTGACATTTTCAAATTATTAGGTACGAGGGCCACTAAAAAAATAATTCCGACTACCGAGAGAACCGAACCATACACAAAGACCGAGAGTGTGGCTTACCTTATCCCATAATCCGCCTGCTATGATACTTGCGATCAGCCCGGATAGTCCGACTGCCGTCGAATACCAGCCAATACCACTTGCACGCAAATGGCCGGGAACAAAATCAGCGGCATACGATTTTCCTGATGCTCTGAATATTCCCTGGAACAAACCATAAAAAACAAACAGAAATCCAGTCAAGAGAATATCGGAGCTAAAGGCAAAACCTAAATAAGTAATAAGAAAGACAATGAATGAAATAAGCAATAATGGTTTTCTGCCAAACCGATCAGAGAGAGAACCTGCAGGATAAGATACCAGGGCAGCCACCAAATTATAAAAAGCGTAAACGAATACGGTGTTGTGTAATGAGAGACCTTTTTCCCTGATCTCAAGAATGAGGAACGCATTGCTGGAGTTGCCGACTCCAAAAAGACAGAGTTACAAGCAAATACTTCCAAGTACGTTTTGGAAATTGGTTCATATGAAAGCTCACCTTCGATTTTGCAGCTACACTGGCTTTCTTTCTCTTTGACAAGAATCACCATTAAAAAAGCCAGCAGACCGGGAATAATAGCGAGATAAAAATCGTATGGATATCAAACTGAAGTGAAAAATAAAAGTACCGTGATCAACGGGCCCAGGAACGCTCCGAGATTATCCTATTCCTTCCAACCCAAAAGCTTTTCCCCTGTGTTGAGGTTCTACTGATTCTGCAAGCAATGCATCCCGCGGCGCGAGCGGCTCCCTGCCCCTACCCGATCTGAAAACCTTGCAGCCAAAACCATTTGCCATGTATTTGCCAAACCAATAAACGGTTTGGAAACAGCAGAAAGAAAATATCCAACCAAAGCGACCGGTTTTCTCTGTTGCAACTTATCAGATAACCATCCGGAAAATCCCTGTATGATATTTTGTGTTGCCTGTGCAATGCCTTCAATCAGACCCACAATACTTCCGTTGGCCCTGAGATAGTCCGTTAGATACATAGGTCAAAACCGGGTACAACATTTCAGTTGAAATATCGGAGAACAGGGAAGCAAAAGCAAAGTAAGATCGAATTTTTTGTAAGACTCCGAAAAGTATTTTTCAACAAGCGATTTCAACATGTCTCAAACCTTAAGTGTAAACAACACCAATCAAAAACGCTCATATTCTCAGACATTTTTAGCATAGAAAGTTAGTGAGAAATGATCAAATGAATTTTCAGACGATGACTGCTTAATCAAAATATTGTTGATAAGAAGCCCGGTAACCATACAAGCAGGCAAAGTGAGTACACTATGAAAAGAATCTTCTGAATAAAAAAGGTGGTTTGGAAAAGCCTGAAAATTCCTGAATATTTATTTGCCATTAGTGCTCTCTGCAAAGGGAATTTATTCTTCTTCTTCGCTTTTTATCTGAAGCAAGGCCCATAACAGTTTCTAAAATATTCGGTGTCCATAATGCAGGGTGAATTTTCCAGTTGATGACTGGACGTACTACTGAGTTATTCCACATAGAGTGAATAGTATTTGCCGATGTGCAAAGTATCACCCTATTCAGTAGCAGAATTTGCCCAGCAGTCTTACAGTTACCTGACCTTTGTGATCATGAAATATTCTTCCGTAGATGATAATGTGGAGGCGGCCTTGAATAAGGCCGGTAAGAAGCCTCCATTTCGAGTAATTCTCGATCTGTGTCCTTTGCAGTTTGCAAAATTTACGGCTGACCACAACTACGGATTGCTATTAATTTATACTTATATGCCATGTAACTTCTTGCAACAAATTTGCTGACACTTCAGAAAAATATTTTCAAAAGGATCAATCTTCATTAAAAACGAAGGAGCCAGGCTGTGATAATTAAATATGTCTTATATATATGTGTAGGAAAATAAATTCAGCCATCCAAATAAGCCATTCATCTAAAATATAAATCAGACCTAAGGTGCTCCAAAAAATCGATTTAATACAAGCCGCCTTCACCGATTTTTACATTTCATTATCATTATAAGTTCATTAGAAGTTTAATTTTAGACAATCAAAAGCACCATTTTTGCCAATGAAAAAAGCCAGCCATTCTCCTCCTCGGTTTCATTTTCTTGTGTACCGTAACGTGGTCACAAAGTCTTACCAGCAATGAAACGGTAATCAATGATTCGCCGGCAAGCGGTCTCCATACAAACTCAACTGATCTGCCATTTTTTTCTTCGTCTGCCGACGCAGGAAAAATAGTTTCAGGTACATCATGGATGCAATGGGACTTGACTCAGAAGTTCAAAATTAAAGTGGCCGATGTTCCAAATGTTGAGGCGGCTATAAGACATCATGAACGCTATATTCTTTATAATCCTGAATTTGTAAATAAAGTGAACGAAGTAACAAAGGATAAATGGGCAAGCATTTTTATTTTGGCTCATGAGGTAGGCCATCACCTCGACGGCCACACGGAAGCTGGCCTGAAAAGTTGCCCTGCCATTGAACTGGAAGCCGACCAGTTTGCAGGGTTCGTCCTTTGCAAAATGGGAGCGACACTTCGGCAATCCCAGCTGGCCATGTATTACATTTCTAATATGGCATCTTCGAAAGACTCACCCTGGCAGACTTGATCGCCTTGCGGCTATTGAAAAGTGGATGAATAAGCACAGATGCAAAAAAGAATCTGGCGTCGCTTGCTGTTTCTCATTCCTAATATATCACCTCTTAACAAATTGAGTTACAGGCAGGAATTTGCTCCTAATTTGCAAACGTCGACAGTCAAGAAAACAATTTATATCTATTCTTGAAAAGGTAGAATAATTGTGTATGTTTGTGCATTCTCCTATCCTCTGCAAAATCACAAAGATTTTAATTGTCTCTTCCGTATTCCCGTGGGGAATCCTTGACACTATTTCTTAAACAAAAACTTTGTGAATGAAAAAATTTACACAGCGTTCCAGAAGAAGAGAATGTGCAGGCTGCAGTTATTATCGCAGCTGTATTTCTGGTTACCGGGTTAGTTTCTCTATTGTATTATTTTCAATTGAGGCACGTAGATAACCCGTATCAAGCAACACTGGAAAAATTTGAAACCGGCACGTGCCGGTTTTTTTGTTTACAAAACCTAACTTGTAAAGGGACAGCAGGCCTGCAGCAAATGAGAAGTAGTGAAGAAATAAAAGGAGCTGATTATTGATGTTGCAAAGAACGACGATAGGGTCAGGGCCATCCTGCTAAACGGTTCAAGAGCCAACGACAAGATATCTCCCGATAAATACCGTGACTTTGACATTGTTACATTGTAAATGACATTGAAAGTTTAATTTCAAACAAGAACTGGACAGAGTATTTTTGGCGAGAAATTGATCTGGCAATTGCCGGATCAAATGGTTGTTGGCAAAAAAGTCCCTGAAAAAGTGGGACATTTGCCCTCCTTATACTATTCACAGATGGGAACCGGCATCGATCTGACATTGTTGCCGAAAACGAGATCAGCCAGAATTACAAGCCGATAGCCTGACAATTGTCTGGCTCGATAAAGAGACAATATGTTTCAACATCACTTGCCAAATGACTCAGATTACCTGGTCAAAGAGCCAACTGAAAAAGAATTCCTGGATACCTGCAATGAATTTTGGTGGGTATGCACTTATGTGGCAAAAGGTCTTGTACGAAATGAGGTAATTTATTCGAAAGAAATGCTTGAAACCGTAGTGAGACCAATGTTCATGAGCGATCATTATCCTGGCATATTGGTGTCGCAAACGAATTTTTCGGTTTCAGTTGGAAGAAGCGGGAAGTTTATAAAAGGTTTGTACTCCCGATCTGTACAAGCGAATATTGCAAACATATTCCGATCAGTACATTAGAAAATAACTGGAAGGCCCTGTTCCTGATGATGGAGTATATTTGGCCAATTGGCCCGTGCGGCATATCTGGCCAGTTGAAATTTAACATACATGATCACGGAGGAAGAGAATGTTAGTAGCCCATTTGAACCAGTTATATAAAGAACAAAACCACCCGTGATAAAGTATAACGTACAAATAATTAAGAATGACAGGATATTTTTCGTCCTCTCTTCATTTTTCTTTTTCTGTAATTTCAGCAAAACATCCCTGACATGCCATTATTAATAGGAATCGCAATTATCATAGTGATCATCATTTGGATGACCAGCTTATATAACAGTCTTGTGCGACTGCGAAATCGCCGAGCAAAATGCTTTTGCCGATATTGATGTTCAACTCCGACCAGCGTCATGATCTTGTTCCTCAATTAGTGGAAACAGTGAAAGGTTATTCCACGCATGAAAAAGAAGTTTCTGTATCGCGTAACTGAGGCCACGGCAGCAGCTGCCATGAATGCTACATCCATTAACGACAAGATCCAAACCGAGCAACAACTCACGATCGGCTTTGCAGGGATTAAAAAGTTTCCTTTTGGAAGCCTACCCCGGACCTGAAGGCTAATCCAGAATTTTTACAGTTGCAGGAAGAATTGAGCGATATTGAAAATAAACTCGCAGCTTCACGTCGTTTCTTTAATGGTGCTACTACGGAATATAACAATGCTGTTGAATCGTTTCCAGGTAACCTGGTGGCCAGGAATTTTGGTTTCCAGAAAGAAATATCTTTTTGATCTTGGGTACAGAAGGCCGCAGGCAAATGGAAGAGCCACCTGCAGTTAAATTCTAGACTTCGACTGATTTTATGCAATATATAGGTCTTCAGCACCAGATCAGCCGCAATAACCGCAACTCATTTCTCCTGCTGATCACCTTTCCACTACTGCTGCTGCTGGAATGTTATATGTTTTCTCTTTTTGCCGACAAGCAAGATGTTGAATCAACAAATCAGCATTTTTTAACAGGAGCTCCTTTTGTTATCATTGTCGTTTGTATTTGGTTCCTGATCGCCTGGGCTGGTCACGCGGCGTATTATCCGTATGGCTCACCGGCGCTAAACCATTGCAGAGAACCGAAAACAAACGAGTCTATAACCTGGTTGAAAATCTTTGTATTCAGCAGGGCATGAAAATACCAGTCTATTTACATTATTGATGACGATTCAGTTGAATGCCTTTGCCAGTGGAATCAATGAAAAAACATATGCGGTTACTTTATCAAAGGGGATCATTGAAAAGCTAAACGACGAAGAATTGGAAGGAGTGATCGCACATGAATTAACTCATATACGGAAACCGCGATACGCGATTGCTGATCATTTCTATCATCTTTGTCGGCATCTTTGCCTTTCTTGCCCAAATGGCTCTACGCAGTTTGCGGTTTGGCGGCCGGGGAAAGAAAGGAAGTGGCTATATCATTCTTATTGCCGTTGTGGTAACAGCTGTGTGTTATTTCATCTCCTGTTTCTAAGATTCGGCATTTCACGTTCAAGAGAATATTTAGCTGATGCAGGTTCAGCTGAATGGACAAAAAGCCTTATGCTCTTGCCAATGCCTTGCGAAAAATTGACGATGACCCCTTAATAGAAGCAGTGCATAGTAAAGATGTTGCTCAACTTTTTATAGACAATCACAAGGTCAAAAGAAAAATTTTTTGGATGGGTTGTTTGACACTCATCCGCCGATCAAAAAAAGAATACAACTGTTAGAGCAATTTGTATAGGAAGATAATTTTTATTTTTCCCTTCCAGCATTGGGCACAAATGAGAACTCGATCAAAAACTTCTTCGTAACCCATCATTCTCAAGCTTTCGTAACACGCATCATGCGCTGTAGCCTCGCCGACGCCCAAAGGCAATACCATCATACCTCCCGGTTTTAGTTGTTTGATCAATTTTGGAGGAACTTCCGGAGCTGCAGCAGTAATAAGTATTTTATCAAATGGCGCATACGTTGGTAAACCCTCAAAACCATCTCCGTAAAAAATTTAATGCCGGGGAATCTTTTCAAATACTCAGAACTTTTATTTAAGTCAAATAATTTTTTTGTCGCTCAATAGTATAGCACCTGGGCTCCCATCAGCGCCAGCATCGACTGCCTGGTAAGCGCTGCCGGTGCCAATTTCGAGGACCTTATCAAAAGATTTTATTTCGAGTAATTGACTTTGGTAGGCTACTGTGTAAGGTTGCGAAATGGTTTGCCCCTCACCTATCGGGAAGGCACGATCGGCGTAGGCCAGTTCATCAAAGCTGAATCAAGAAAATAATGTCTTGGAATATTGTCAATGGCATTCAACACACGTTCGTCGGTAATTCCTTTTTCACGAATACCTTCTGCCAGTTTTTCCGTAAGCCTTTGTGGCGATATGTATCTTCCGTCGGTCGCATAAGAGTTCCGCAATTTAAGCAATGGAGCGAGGTATTTGATCTTACTCTCGCAAATTCACCGCCAAATATTGCCTGTTGAGCGAAAGAAAAATAACCATGCATGCATTCCACTTAGTTTTGTGTCGCCATAGAAAAATACTAACCCAACAATATAATTGCAAATCTGACTAAGACCATCCACGCAAAGAGGCGGGCACTGATGAAGTGCCTTTTTCTTTTTATACACAGATATTCTATCAATCATCTCTCTTCTTTGTGAAAGCAAAAGCCGGTAAATTTGCGGCTCGTTATATATGCTGAATAACGCAGGAATCAATCGCTGGAAACCTAATATTTACTTTATTAAATGGAATTGACGAAAAACTTTGATCATAGGTCGGCTGAAAGAAATGGTACGATCACTGGTTAGAAAAAAAATACTTCCATAGCACTCCTGATGACCGTGAGCCATACACCGATTGTAATGCCTCCTCCAAATGTGACAGGGCATTTGCACATGGGTCATTGTCTTAATAATACTATCCAGGATATTTTGATCCGTCGTGCAAGAATGCAGGGAAAAATGCCTGCTGGGTGCCAGGTACGGATCACGCTTCGATCGCTACGGAAGCAAAGGTGGTTCAAATGCTTCGCGAAAAAGGAATTAATAAATCTACTCCTGAGCCGCGATGAATTTTTGAAATATGCATGGGAATGGAAAGAGCAATACGGTGGGATCATTTTGCAGCAATTAAGAAAACTGGGTTGCAGTGCCGACTGGGATCGGACCACTTTCACCATGGATCCTGGTTTATTACGATGCTGTCATCAGTGTGTTTGTCGATCTCCATAACAAAGGTTATATCTATCGTGGTAAAAGAATGATCAACTGGGATCCAAAAGCAAAAACTGCTTTGAGTGATGAAGAAGTGATCACGGAAAGAAGTGAAGAGCAAGTTGTATTATCTTCGATACCAATTGATCTGATGAAAAACGTGAAATCCTCGAGTTGCCTTCTCACCACTCAGGAGATGAGGGCATCACCATCGCCACCGTTCGCCCTGAAACTATTTTAGGAGATACAGCCATCGCCGTCAATCCAAACGATGAACGATACAAACATCTTCACGGAAAGTTTGCCTTTGTTCCATTGATCGATCGCCGCATTCCAATTATTACCGATGAATATGTAGAAATGGATTTTGGAACAGGCGCATTGAAGATCACACCTGCTCATGATAAGAATGATTACCAGATCGGGAAAAACATGGTCTTGGAGATCATCGACACGATGAACGATGATGGGACCATGAGTGAAGCGGCTGCAGTTATATGTTGGTGAAGACAGGTTTGAAGTACGAAAGAAAATTGTAAAGGAATTAGAAGCTAGAGGTCATTTAGTAAAAGTTGAAGATTACACCAACCAGATCGGGTTTCAGTGAGAGAACAGACGTTGTCGTGGAAGATCGTCTTTCGCTGCAATGGTGGGTGGATATGAAAAGACTTTATAAGCCCGCGTTGGAAGCTGTCATTGACGAAGAGATAAAATTTTATCCCGCCAAGTTTAAGAATCTCTATCGCAATTGGATGGAAAACATCAGGGATTGGCGTATCAGTCGCCAGCTTTGGTGGGGACATCGAATACCGGCATGGTATGATGAGGAGGGAAATGTTTATGTTGGCAGAAACGGAAGAAGAGCGCAAGTCTATTGGCAATTAAGCCAATACGGCAATTGAAGGAACTGGCTTCCAGCTGAGCCATCACCACTCGAAGCTTCACACAGGACGAGGACGTTCTCGACACCTGGTTCTCTTCCTGGCTTTGGCCGTTTGAAGTTTTTAAAGGTTACAGTGATCCTGGTAATGCAGATGTCAAATACTACTACCCTACCAATACACTTAGTCACTGCTCCTGAAATTATTTTCTTTGGGTGGCAAGAATGATCATGGCCGGTTTTGAATACATGAAAGAAAAGCCTTTCAGTGATGTTTATTTCACAGGAATTGTTCGCGACGAGTTGGGAAGAAAAATGAGCAAGCAACTCGGCAACTCTCCTGATCTTCTGGCGCTCATTGATAAATATGGCGCCGATGCGGTTCGGTTTGGGATCATGATCTCCTCTCCTGCCGGTAATGATCTTTTGTTTGATGTAAAAGAAGAAAGCACGCTAAAGCAAGGAAGTTTTTTATCAATAAGATTTGGAATGCATTGAAGTTGGTGAAGATGTGGGAAGGAAGAATATCAGAAGATAGAAGTGAGAATACAGCAGAAGATTTTGCGGTGGAATGGTTTGAGAAACAGGTTGGACCAAGGTTAAAGAAGAAATTGAAGGATGCATACAAGGATTTTCAGACTGAGTGAAATTTTGAAAACCACATTTACTCTTTGATCTGGGATGATTTCTGTAGTTGGTATTTGGAATGGGTAAAACCTGCCTACGCTAAAGCTTCGGCAAGAGCCTGGATTAGAAGGATCAATTGATCCAAATGTTTATAATAAAACTGTTGAGTTTTTGAAGTAATCTGATGCAGCTGCAGCTTCATCCTTTTATGCCGTTTGTGACAGAAGATATCTATCATCAATTAAAAGAAAAAGAAAAGAAGGCGATGACCTGACTATAGAAAAGAATGAAAGCATATAGAACTCAGAATTCAGAAGTTTTAAAGCAAGGTGAATTACTAAAAGAAGTTATCACGGCTATTCAGATGCACAGAAATAAACTCAATTGAAACCTAACGGAATGATGAACGTTCAATTCGCGTCATTCGATATTCAAGAAACATATAGACGTCAGTCTTACAGAAAACAACGAATGCGATCAAGTTGGCTAAGATAACATGTGAGTACTGCGGAACATCCGTTGGCTATACAAATAGGAAAAGTGATATTATCGGAAATCCCAGGTCGAAGATATCGTATAACAAAGAGAAATCTTACGAAATGAGTCTGAATTATATTGACGGTTTCATCGCTTCGAGTCGAAAAAGCTAGCAACTCAAAAGGGTTTATTGTTCAAAAGGCAAAGCCGGAATCGCTAGTCGGAATTGAAAGAAGGAGCAATGACGCGGAGGTAAAGATCAAAGATGCAAGAACGCCTGAGCGTTATCGAAACTGAAGAGAAGGACAGAGCTAGATGCATGTCAGACTTTTGTTCTTCCACTCAAGCATGTAGACCAATGTTGACGATACAAAACGCTGTAAATGCCTTAACAGAGTTGAATCAGCATTCATTGCATGGGTCTCCCTTCCCATCGGGAAGGATAAAGCGGATAGGGCTTCTATTGCAGGATCACAATGGGGATCAGAATTTCAAACACATTCTTTTTGGTTGATCCTGTCAGCTCACTATCGAGTAAATAACTCCAGCGAAAACCAAAAGTCAATGGATATTCATTCCACCATTTTGTATCCAGGTAAATTTCTCCCCTACACTCCGTAAGTCCCGTGTTGTGATCTTATCTTTTGAATAGACCTTCTCAAAATCATAGAATGCATTGCCTCGTATGCGCTGGAAATATAAAATGTTGCCAAAGCCCCAGTCAGGATACAGGATCGGGAAAATGATAATTTACACTTGCCCTCCACATTCGACTGAAGTAGTAGTCACCATAGCCTCTTGCATTTGCAAAACTATTGCTGAATATGATGTTTGTCGTGTCACGCTCGCTGAAAAGAGCCATTGAGAACAATGCTGCGTGTCGGGAAAAAGCCGGGCAGATAGATAAAGCGCATTCCCAATAAACTGGTAACTGTTACATAAACTGACCGCATACCGGTAGTTCATTGACACACTATATCCCAAGTCGTGGATAAATGTGCTGCACCGCCTGGGGTAGTATAGTGGCTCCATGAAAGATAGTGATGTAAGTAACTAAAATTATTGTCAAGCGAATCACCACCCTTTAAAATTTTGCAGCTCGTACACATAATTTGTACCGATGTTCAGGTTTTTTATCGTGCGTCCATTTGTAAATCAAAAGGAAGACTTAAACCAATTCTCGCTTCCAGTTTATCAATTTCAAAAGGCGTATTATTAATGGCTACAGGCTGATCAAATGTGTTTTCCACGCCCACCATTAATAAAGGGATAAAAGCCTCCATAGACCATGTTCACACCTACCCATTTGATTTATCGTTGCTGTTGTAGTGATAAAAAGTTCTGTAGAAAAGTATTTAAGATATTATCGCCGTAGATCGAATAAGTAAAATCGGGATCCTCATAGTAAGGACGCCAGCTATGAAAACGGAAAAGATGACCGCCTTGCTTATACTTTCTACACCAAATTTTCTGTCGGGAACCTGTTGCAACAAAAAATATCATGGAGCTCATTTGAGTGGGCAACGGGAAATTCAACCGCTGCATCTTTAATTTCCATTTCACTTATTTCGGTCCATTTTGACTCATCCAAATTCATTTCTTTCAACTGGTAACCTCCAGCCGTAAACCTGCTCCAGTACCATTTTATTGTTGGCAGCATTTACAAAATAATTCCCAATGGAGTTCGTGTGATCCTGTAAACTTTTTGCTACTCAACCGCAATGCATAGCAATTCATCATTGCCCGAAAAAGAAGCGGTGAAATAAACTACGCCGTTATTTACATTAAGATAACCAATGACTCCATAAGAAGGAGTTGTCAGTCGCTCAACACTTCCGGCAGCAATGTCGGCAATGGCCAGTGTCATACGACCATCGTTTAACCGTACTGCTGTGACCAGTGAATGATCATCAATAAATTTCGGATCAGTGAACAAACTGATCTCTGCAGAATGAAATTGTTGAATCGACCTTCCCATCCCCAACACTCAAAATATGCAGTTCAGCTTTCGCCACCCGGAAGTACCTGCACCGTCAGCAATTTTATTTCCATCTGGTGAAATGTCCGGGTAAAATATTTTGTTCGCGAAGTCAGCGTTTGTTGCCTCGCCATCATTTACGTTCAGAATTCTTATCACACTAAAATTTTTCCATCCCTCAGCGTGCATCTGGTTTATATGCGGCGTATACAATCTTCCCATTCCGGTAACTAAATTGCTGATCGATGGAAATATCCCTTGTCCGTAGCTTGTGCTCGCCACTTATATCTCTTATATAAAATGCAGCCAGTTTACGGTAACTACTTTTCAAATACAATAATGAATCCGCGCTCAAGCTGATACGGGAAATAATAATTCGTAACATACTTTGTATTGAGTGGGGTGATATTGTTGATCCGGCTTCACCTCCTGGTTCGAACTCTGTCGCGATAGTTTATCCCGACTTGCGGGACTCCATTCAACTGCAGTGACTCCGGTTTAGTTTGGTCTGCGGTTCCCCTCCGTTTGAGAGGCCAGGATGAGGCCTTTATAAGTAGTCAAATGCATCTGCACGAAACGTTTTATAATCAACACCGGAATATTTTTTATCGCTTTCTGGAACGGATAAAACAATCCTCTTAAATGCACTGGCATCATGAGTGACCTTTGACCAGAAATCAAGCCCATATTTCTCTGCCATAGTTCACCATTAAGTATCCAAGCGGGTAGTGATCCGGGCACATAGTCTTTCATGGAATTGTTTCTGCAGTTTCATCCAACTGTAATTCTTATTGTATTGCCAGAGGCTTTTATATTGATTCAGGAAAAAGCAACTCTTCCTCCCCTGGTTTGTTGTGATCGTTTCATTGTACACTGCGTCACCTTCAAAAACCAGTCCGGCACTGCCGCATTCATCGCCACCAGCAGTCCCTCATCTCCGAACAAATAATAGGCGAGCTTGCTGATACCATTGCGAAAATTATTGAACTGCTCCACGTGCCTGTACTCATGCACGGCTAATTCTTCAGGCCAGTTGATGCTGCCGATATCAAAATTGTTAAGTGATGGTGTTAAGTAAAATTCACTGCGGAAAGGCGCTAATGACACATATCCATTTGAAATTGTAGTTTGCGTTTGCAGCACGATATTTATTTTACGTACCCGGTTACCCAGCGGAGCAGGATTATTTCTTGCCAGCCAGTGAACGATATTCGAAACCCGCTGAGCTGTGGAGTCATTACCTTCAGGAGAAATAATTCTCGCAGTATCTGTATTGATCTGTTTCCAGTGAATGGATGGAGGATTGCCCTCAAATACCTGTGCTCGCAAGCCAACAAGCAACCAATAACAAGCAGCCAATGAGTAAAACTTTCTTCATGAGGGGAAGATACGGAGGAAAAAATTTTATTGGATTTGTTATCTTCAACAAAGAACTTTCAGCACCGTCAAAATATCAATTATGAAACTTCCTGCACTGCTGCTTACCATTTGCTTAAATAATATTCTGTTTGCTCAAAAACAATGGCCTGTATTAAAACATTATGAAGACAGGTTCATTGAGAAAATTGCAATGCCCGTTGGCGGTATCGGTACGGGCAATATCTCCATTGGTGGAAACGGGCAATGGAAGGATGTCGAGATCATGAATAAACCGGGCATGGGTTTTTATGGTTCGGTTACGCCAAAACAAGCGCCTTGCTTTATGGTATTCACAGAAACCGCAGCCGGTGAAAAAGAGCAAAGGCTTTGATGGGCCCCATACCGCCCTCCGCGAATATGCCGGTCAACAGGGAAGCGAGGCACCCAATCATGGACTGCCACGTTTTGAACATGCATCGTTTGATGCGGCCTATCCCTTTGCCATTGTAAATCTCGAGGATGATGAAATGCCGGTTTCTGCAAAAGCAAAAACATTTAATCCGTTTATTCCCGGCGATGAGATCAATAGCGGTATTCCCGATCGCTGTTATCCGCTATGAGATCAAGAACAAAACCAAAGAGGCATTGACGGTAGCGGTGGCCGGTTCATTGGATAATTTCATTGGGATGGACGGATCAAAAGTAGAGTTCAATTCTTTTGATCGCAGCCTGAATTTACTGGGAACAAAAAATAACAGGAATACTTTTAAACAAACAAGTACACTTGCCGGGTATCTACATGACGTCGGATAGCGTTGACCATGATTCAAACGCCTGGGGCACTATTGCATTAACAACTCCACTGGCCAGTAATGACGATACGATCACTTACCGCACTCAATTCAATCCTAAAGGATGGAATGCTAACATCACTGATATGTGGGATGATTTTTCTGACGATGGCATGTTCAGGAATTTATCATTCACTGATAAAGTAAATGATCCAAGAGCTGCCTTATCTGTGCGTTTTCAATTAGCAGCTAATGAAACAAAAGAAATTGAGTTTTTACTGACGTGGAATTTCCTAACAGGAAAACTGGGATGACAAAGTAACCATCGGAAATTATTATTCGACGCTTTATACTGATGCCTGGGATGTAGCTGAAAAAACCTTACCCAAACTTTCTCTCTTGAAGAAAAACAATTGATTTTGTAGATCTCATTGTTAATAGCAGATTACCCGGCAATCGTAAAAGAAGCTGCCTTATTCAACAGCAGTACACTCTCGTTCACAAACAGCATTCCGCGACAAACAGGGTTATTCTTTGGATGGGAAGGCGTGTTTGCTCCACAGGTTCATGTTATGGCAATTGCACCCATGTATGGAACTATGAGCATGCCACTCCATTTTTATTTGGTGATCTTGCCATGAAGATGCGTGAAGTGGAATATCAATATGGACTTGATGACAGCACAGGCCTTATGAGCTTCTAGAGTTTCGTTGCCCTTTGATAAAAAACCAATTGGAAGGTTGCCGCAGCCGACGGACAAATGGGAACCATTATGAAAAGCTTATCGTGAATGGCAAGTTATCCGGTGACAATGATTTTTTAAAAAAGATCTACCCGGGAATAAAGAAAGCTTTGTCGTTTGCATGGATACCTGAAGGCTGGGATGCAAATAAAGACGGTGTGATGGAAGGATGCCAGCACAATACAATGGACATTGAATATTTTGGACCTAATCCTGAAATTGAATTCTGGTATCTCGGAGCATTAAAAGCTGCCGCCGCCATGGCTCATTATTTAAATGATAAAGATTTTGAAAATACATGTACCACACTTTTTACTAAGGGAAGTAAATGGACAGATGAAAATCTTTTCAATGGAGAATTTTATTTCCAAAAATTCAGCCGGTTAAAGATCAAAATGATATTGCTAACGGATTAAGTGCAGGCATGGGAGCGAAAGATGTTTCCAATCCCGATTTTCAAATTGGTGAAGGGTGCCTGGTGGATCAATTGTTGGGCAGAATATGGCATTCATTTGCGGACTTGGATATCTTGCAGATCCTGATCATATAAAGAAAGCATTGCAAAGTATCTGGAAATATAACCATGTAAAAGCGTTTGGCGATCATTTTAACAACATGCGTTCTTATGCATTGGGTGACGAAGCTGGTTTAATGCTGACGGCTTATCCTGATCCATCGAAACGTCCAACGATCCCGCTTTCTTACGGATTTGAAGCATGGACAGGTCTTGAATACACTGCTGCAACCGGAATGATCTATGAAGGAATGAACCAGGAAGCCATTGATGTGATCACTAGATGTGCGTAAGCGCTATGATGGATACAAACGAAATCCTTTCAACGAAGAAGAATGCGGTAACCACTATGCAAGGGCTATGGCCAGCTGGTCAGCAATTGTGGCATTAAGTGGCTTTCATTATTCGGGAGTGACTCATACATTTACTATTACCGCAACTTTTGGAAATTATTTTTGGTCGAACGGACATAGTTGGGGAAATGTAACGGTAAGCAGCAATAAAGCGATAATTGCTGTCCATTATGGCAAGCTGGATGTGCAAACAATTAAATTGAATAATGGCAAAGAACTAAGGTTGAAAAAGATGATGACCATTGTTGAAAATAATTCATCTGAGTTTACGATTAACTAGTAAAGAGCATGAGAATATCAAAGCACATTCATCAATGCACCACTAATACCTATTAATGAACATATTGAAGACAACAAAGAGTTTACTGACAACCCGCTTTGCCAGGAAACTATTTACATGACGATCGACTTTTTTAAAGAGTCGGGTACAAAAAGCCATGGATCAGTTATTATGCGATGGAAAATGGCGGCCTGGTAGGTTGCGGTGCATTTAAGGGAGCTCCTCAAAATGGAGCTGTAGAAATTGCTTATGGAACATTTGAATCATTCAGGCAAAAAGGAATTGGAACAGGAATTTGCAAACTACTCGTTGAGCTTTCACTAAAAACGGATCCTTCTGTTACAATCACGGCCCGTACACTACCACAAAAAAATTTTTCCACAAGGATCCTGGAAAAGAATGGATTTATTTTTTCAGGTACAGTGAATGATCCTGAAGACGGAGATGTTTGGGAATGGGTGTATCCAAAAAATAAATGAATGAAGAATATCTTTGCTGCATGTCAGAAGATCTGAATATAATCGCCGGTACAAAAGCCGAGCAGTATGAGTCATTGATACCTCAAATAAAAGGACTCCTGGAAGGTGAACCTGATATCGTTGCTAATCTTGCCAATATTGTCGCTGCACTAAAAGAACAATTTGATTGGCTATGGATCGGGTTTTATTTAGTGAAGCCCGCCTTTGCTGAAGCATGTCAGCGTGACAAATCGGGACAAGAGAATTAGTTCTCGGACCATTCCAGGGTCCGGTTGCATGCACCAGGATCAGAAAAGGCAGAGGAGTTTGCGGCACCAGTTGGGAAAAGGCACAAACAATTATAGTTCCTGATGTCGAAAAATTTCCGGGACATATTGCCTGCAGCAGTTTGTCAAGATCAGAGATCGTTGTTCCTGTTATTAGAAATAATGAAGTGATAGGTGTGCTTGATGTGGATAGTAAAGAATTGGATCGGTTTGATGAAACTGATCGGGTTTACCTGGAGAAAATTTTAGAGCTGATCAAATTTTAAACTGCAGGCACAAGAAATTCTTATAGGGTTCTTCACAAAAAAGCCCGTTGCCGGGCTTCTTCATTGCTAGTACTACGTTTAAAAATTTTTATTTAGCTATTTTAAAATCTACTCTCCTATTGGCAGCACGTCCTTTAGCTGTCTTATTATCTGCTATTGGTTGGGTTTGACCATAACCAGTAGCAAACAATCTATCCGCATTGATTCCTTTTTTCACTAAATAAGCTTTCACAGCAGCAGCTCTTTGTTCGGAAAGTTTTTGATTTCCGGCAGCTGAACCCGTATTATCTGTGTGCCCTTCGATGGATATATTTATTGATGGATATTTTTCTAATATCTCGGCTCCTTTATCCAGCTCAGCCATAGCAGCTTTTGTCAAGTTAGCACTCCCCAATACAAACTGTATCCTACGGGCATCCAGGTTGGGACAGCCATAATTTTCCGGCAATCCCATTTCAGTAGGACATTTATCTTCCTCATCGTTTACGCCATCACCGTCAGTATCAGGAACGGGGCAACCCTGGTAGCGTGCCACACCAGCCTGGTTGGGACATTTGTCTTCTTCATCATTGATACCATCTTTATCAGTATCAGGAACGGGACAGCCCTGGTAACGAGCCACTCCCGGAACTGTTGGACATCTGTCTTCTTCATCGTTGATACCATCCCTATCTGAATCGGGAATCGGGCAGCCATCGTATTTAGCAGTACCTGGTACATTTGGGCATTTATCATTATCATCAATGATGCCATCACCATCCGAATCTTTTGGCACAACAGCAGGGATCACAGGTACCGGCTTTCGCCGCTTCCTTTTTGGGACCAATGATGCCATAAATACCCAGGTTATGAAAAAAGTGATAATTTGAAGTTTCCGGACTGACTGGTATCCGATACTGTGAATTAATGTTGATCCCAGCCTCATCAAAGAAATTTATTCTGAAACCAATACCTACAGGCAAAAATGCCCCATAGTAAGATTTATATACACTAGCTCCAAGACCGAGGTCTGCATAGGGGATCACCCAATAATCTTCTGTTACTAATTTAAATTGGGCAGAAGCGTCAAGTTCCCCTAAGAAATGACTGGTTCCGGTAGCAGGCTTGTCAGGAAACGGAACCTCAACAAAAGTTCCATTGAATGTAACGGCCAAATCTATTTTTGGTTTTAGACCTTTATAATAACTAATCGCCAGGCCGGCCGCCATCTCGCTAACTTTCGCCACTGCTTTATCATTGAGAACACTTGTCAGAGAGGTTGAACGGATACGTTGAGCGGTTATAAAATCAGTGAGGGTATAACTTATTCCAATTGCAGATTGCCTTACGGGCGCAATGGTTTGGCCATGAGCTGTGATAAGCAAACCAGACAAGGCTATCCCAGAGGCCAGTAATTTCTTCATAAAGAGTTGTTTGGTTAAGCTAAACAAAAATAACGGCTAAGTTCAATATCCAAAAAAAATTTATTCGCCTGTTTAATTACTTTACTAAGACGGTTTTTTTCCGAGCGGTTCCACCTTCACCTTTGTCAAGCCCTCCACCAGCATAACCCATTTTTTTGCTGCTATTTTTGAAAGGTCCACCAGTCTCTTATTCTTGTAATGAAGGCGATCATTAATTTTTACGATCACAGAACGGCCATTGTACAGATTAGTTACTTTTATCCACGTTCCGAGAGGCAGAACGTTACACGCCCCTGTCATTTTTTGCTGGCTAAAAACTTCGCCATTGGCTGTAAGTCTTCCTTCAAATTTATTTGCGTAATAACTTTGCCGTACCATACAACACATCGGGAATGTTTTTCGAGGATATCTGTACCCGCTGACTGCCCTGTGCACTGGTTTTACGAGTATGAAAAATAAGAAGGCTGAGAAAGATGAGACAGATAAGAATTTGTTTCATAGTTAACCAGGTTTTTGATAATTAATTTTGTCATCAATTTCATTTCTTGATTAAGCTTTGGTCGCAGCTTGTCCTGACTTTTAGTCATCGCCGCTGCCCAAAGGACTTTGGATTTATAGTATAAACAGGTATTGTCTTTATTTCCCCGCGAAATATTTTTCCTCTAGCTTTACGATCCTCATCATAGATATCATCGTAAAAAACTATTTTACCATCTTTACCCCTCACAGGTAAAATAGCGAATAAATAAGGAATTCGAAATTTTACCGGGATAAAATGTTTTTCTTTTATCCAGCCATTTTGAGACCGAATCCGCTTTGGTAAATGAGCTGTTGCTCAGTGATGTTACATAGGTACTATCGTTCTGAAGAATATAATTACTTAATTTCTGCCATTGCTGCACACGTACGCAGCCGTGACTAAGAGCTCTTGCTGATTGTGCAAAAAGATATCGCTGGTTCGTGTCATGCAGGTACACAGCATATTTGTTTGGAAAATTAAATTTCATAATTCCCAGCGCATTATCATCGCCACTACCTTGTACTATTTTATAGGGAATGCCGGTTTTATACTTTGACCAGTCAACGAAATATGGATCGACTTCTCTCATTTTTCATGTCAAGCAGGCTGAATCCTTTTTAACCAGGTAACCAGGATCCTTTTTCAACGCAGGCAAAAATTCTTTACAATGATGCTTTGAGGAACGCTCCACTGCGGATAAGTGATCATCTCAGAGATCGCACTCGTTAATTCAGGTGTCCGCGTCAGTGGTTTCTCCTATAACAACCTTTGAATAAATCCTAACTGTATCACTGTCTTTTAATTGCATATAATATCCCGCGAGATTTACCCACACATACTTCTCAGGCATTTTTGCAGGCAGCATTTTATACTTATCAAGACTTAAAGCAATGCGGACAAATTTGTCTTTATCCGTTAAGTTCAATGAACGGATCGTTTCACCACCGGCTGTGCCATCCACCTTCAGTTTCATTTTTCCCTGGTATTTTTTTATCGCGTTGCGAACATGCAGCGAATCTGTGAGTGAGTCCAGCAGTCCTTCTTCAAACAACCTGGTTCTTAACGCCAGTTTATATGCAGCTGAATCAGAGACCGGGTAAGGCACATTCGTATAATCTTTGAATTGTGCACTGTCTAAAAAATTTTTTATCCCTTCTCTTAATTCATGATATCCCTTTACTGCCGGCTCCAGTGAGTCAATGATCCTCGTTACAGAAATGGATTGTATTATATTGTCTACCTGTTGTTCGTAAAATTCTTTGTAAGAACTGAATCAGTTCGCAACGTTATGCTGTCTTTCTGCAAACGCCCCAGTTTTACATCTTTAATGATCTGCAGCAATCCATCAGTCAAGAGCACATCTGCCTTCGACCACCGAACAGCATCTTTTCTTGCCTCACTATCTGTCTCGAACTGCCGGTTGATCGTTGAAATATTTTCAAAATGGTAGTCTTCCGGAAATAAACCGTATAGTCGCGCATTTTCAATGAACTTTATCAGCAAACTACCCACAGGCGTCCACTTCGCTTCTCTGCTCCACCTGGCTTCATCATTGTTTTTGTCATATAGGTGCCTGACTAACTTCTGGTTGTAAAACAGGGACAGTATCTATTTTATTACCATTGTCTGACATTTGGCCAACAATTGCCCTGATCACATCAGGAACCGTTTCTTTCATTTGTTGCGGTGTTTTTACTATCTCTACCTTGGGAGGCGGGGCCTTTTGATGGCAGGATAAAAAAATAAAGGCAGTATAACTGCCAGGAGTAGAGTTATTTTACCAGCCAGGTCTCGGCGAATGATCTGTATGTGGTGGTTTGTGTATAATTTCATCAAGATGTAATGATCCTTATGTCCAACAAAATAACAAATCGTTTGAATATTAAATTACTCATCACGATCATTTTTTCAACAACATCGTTGCCCATTTTATATGCTCAAAAAATTCTGAGCCTCAAGTCATTAGAGAATATGGTCTTTATAAGAAATCATTGAAAAATGATAGCTTGAAAAAAATGGTGGAACTTAAAACAATCGTGCCAGATATTGAATATGATCTTCGCTATGCTACCACTAACAATTTTATGCATCAGCAAGTTTATAAAACGGGCAGCAATACTTTTTGCGTTTAGTGGTAGCCAGGGCCCTTGCCCAGGCTCAGCAGGAGTTAAATGAGAAAAACCTGTCATTAAAGATATGGGATGCCTACAGACCCTACAGTGTTACCGAAAAAATGTGGGAGATGATCAAAGATGAACGATATGTAGCTGATCCAAAAAAGGAAGCGGTCATAATCGTGGAATTGCAGTTGATCTGACCATTATTGACAGAACAACAGGTAAAGAATTAGATATGGGAACCGGCTTCGACAATTTTACAGATACTGCACACCAAGATTTCAAAAATTTATCACCGGGAATTTTAGACAACAGGGCATTATTAAAAACAGTAATGGAAAAAATGGTTTCGTCGCGCTGGAAACGGAATGGTGGCATTTTTCTGGAACAACCCTGATTTCGAATTGCTCGATATTGATCCTAAAAAGTTCAAAAAATATAAACTGAATAATTGTGTGAAATTTTATTCTTCGCGTTGAAGATTGAATTTTGACTATTCACTATATTCGCCGCCTAAAGTTCTTTGCGAACATGATCAATAGAAGAAATATCCGGGTAAAAGTGATGCAAACCCTGTACACGATTACAACTTTGGAAACAGAAACAAAACCCGGTGATGTAGTAAAGATTTTGCAGAAACATTTTGACCAAACAAGGCAGCTATTTATTTATCTCGTCTATTTTTGTCAGAGCTTGCCCGTTACGCCGAAACAAGTGCTCATAACCGTGCAAGTAAACATCTGCCTACTTACGAAGACCTTCATGTCAATACAAAACTCTCAGGCAACGAAATACTATTAAAGATCAAGTGAAGATCCCTCGTTCAAAGAATTCGTAAAAAGGATCGTCCCGAATTATTGCTGGACAAGGAACTGGTAAAAGAATTTACCAGGACATGGTTGAAACAAAAGAATACAAGGCTTATATAGCGAAGCCAAAAAGAGAGAAAAAGGAAGAGAGAGAAATACTGGAGTTTATTTTGGAAAAGTTCATGCTCGAAAAGGAAAATTTTTTATCACATGTCGAAGAAAATTTTACCAACTGGGATGATGATGCTGAAATGATAATATTGTTATTGACAAATTACCTGCAAAAGCCGGGCACCTACAACTTCAAAGAAATGATCAGTGAGGAGAAATGGAATTTCGCGAAAGATCTTTGCAAACAGTGCGTGAAAAATCAGAACATCTTGAAAGCCTGGTCATACCCAAGCTCAAAAACTGGGATCCCGAGCGCATTGCTCTTTTAGATATGATATTGATGAAAATGGGGGTTGCCGAATTTTTATATTTCGAAACCATACCTCCAAAAGTAACCATCAATGAGTACATTGACCTTGCCAAAGAATACAGCACTTCCCAAAGCGGCCAGTTTGTAAACGGGATCCTGGATAATATTCATAAAGAACTGGTGCAGCAGGGAAAAATGCACAAGGTAGATTTCAGAAAAGCATGAAGTGATAACCAGAAACCAACTACCTTTGCCTCCCGATAATTATCGCGACTCAAAAAACATCCCCGACAGCATGAAAAAATTGTTGATTGTTCTTATAGCAGCCGCAGAGCCTGGTCTCCTGCCAGATGCGAACCTCAAAAACCGCGGGAGAAAAGCAATTAACAGAGGCCGAAAAAACTACCAGCTCAGAGATACAGCTAATTTTACCAGCATCCAATGGATCGATTCTACGTTCCAGGACCTGGGAACTGTAAAGGAGGGTCCGGAGGTCGATATAAGTTTTAAATTTAAAAACACAGGAAATAAAAATCTTGTCATAGAAAACGTGACAGCGAGCTGCGGGTGCACTATTGTTCGAAAACCCCAGCAACCGTTCCAGCCCGGTGAAACAGGAAGTATCAAAGCAAAATTTACAACAGAGGGGCATGCTGGCACAAATAATAAATCAATCTACGTAATTGCAAATACCAAAGGAACCACTAGCCAGGAATTAAAATTCCGGATAGTCGTTGAAAAAGTTAATCACCAAAACAAAAGAATGAATATTTTTTTATTACAAAGCAGCGGCGGTGGCGGAATAGGTCCGCTAATTTTCTTACCATTAATGATACTTGTTTTTTGGCTTTTCTTTATTCGCCCACAGGCAAAAAAGCCAAGAATCAGAAAATTTTGTCGAGAACCTTCAAAAAGGAGATAAAGTAGTCACTATCGCTGGCATCCACGGCACTATCAATAAAGTAAACGAGGACGCGACGATCAACCTTGAAACAAGTCCCGGTAGCTATATCAAGATTGAGAAATCTGCTATCAGCATGGAGTGGACCAATCAATTGAATAAAGTGGGAAAAGCAACGGACAAAAAATAGAACAGAACCACGATTTATAGATTAGTATGTATTAAAGGAAATTGGAACAGTTTCCTTTTGTTGTAACTCAGAACCACGATTAAGAGATTATTACGATGATAAAGGAAATTGAGATCAGTCTTTTTCTCACAATGTTTTAAATCCTATTAATCGTGGTTCATTCTTAACTTTCCATTTAATCATTTTAAATCCTATTAATCGTGGTTCTATGATCCGAATCGGACTTAACCGGCGGCATTGGTAGTGGCAAAACAACGGTAGCAAAAATTTTTGAACTGCTGGAGATACCCGTGTACTATGCTGATGATGCTGCTAAAAGGATCATGAATGAAGATGTAGAATTGAAAACTGCTATTCAGAAACAATTTGGCAAGGAGAGCATATGACAACGGAGAATTGAACAGAGCCTATCTTTCAGCAAAAGTTTTTACTGACCCTTTCCAGTTAGAGATATTAAATTCCCTTGTTCATCCCGCAACTACTCGCGACGCGGCCAACTGGATGACCCGCCAAAAGACGTCCTATATCATCAAAGAGGCGGCCTTGATCTTCGAATCAGGATCTGCTGAACTATTGGACTATGTTATTGGCGTATATGCACCATCCGCCGCTACGCATCAAAAGAACAATGGAAAGAAATCATCTGAGCTATGATGAAGTAAAACAAAGAATGGATAAACAGCTGGATGAAAATATGAAAATGAAACTGTGCGATTTCGTTATTTATAATGATGAACAGCATTTACTGATACCACAGGTGATAGAACTGCATCAAAAACTACTCAGTTTGTCAAGTCAAAAATAAATTCACGAGGTTTGAGATAACTTCATGCAATTCCCGGAGGCTATACACTTCCCTTAAATAATCATTATATTTAAAATTATGCCATCCAGCCGCCAGCTTTTTGCCATTCTTTTTACAGACATAGAAGGCTATTCTGCTCTTGTCCAACAAGACGAGCAGATGGGATTGGCTATAAGAAATCGCCACAGCGAAATCGTGCAAAAAGAGCATAAACAGTTTAACGGCCGCGTCATTCACTATTATGGTGACTGGTACATTAAGCATTTTTCAAAGTGCTATTGATGCAGTTCAGTGCGCAATAGCAATGCAACAGGCTTTCGGTCATTCACCACAGGTTCCTGTACGGATGGGTTTACATCTTGGAGATATTATTTTTGACGAGGAACATGTATTTGGCAATGGCGTGAACCTTGCTTGCACGGATAGAATCATTAGGAGTAGCTGGTAGCGTATTGATCTCAGCGTAAGGTAAATGATGAGATTCAAAACCACCCTGAGTTTAAAACTATTTCAATGGGCGTTTATCAACTCAAAAATATTCAGCAGGAGGTTGAAGTATTTGCGCTTGCTCACGATGGACTAAAGGTACCTCTACCACATTCATTGGAAGGAAAGACCGCGGAAAAAATCGCCTGTAATTAAGCCGAAAAAACAACGGTTTCGTCATAATTCAATTGCTGTGCTTCCGTTTTATAACATCAGCACCGATGATACTATTGAATGGTTAAGCCACGGCTTTACAGAAGAGCTGACAAGTGCTCTTGCAGGAGTATCCGGTCTTAAAGTAAAATCCTCAACGGCAATGAGACAATATAAAGACTCTAAAAAGAGTTTTGCCGAGCTGTCCGAAGAATTAAGCTGTTGCAAATCTTATAGAAGGTAATGTGCACAAAGAAGGCGATTATATTATTATCATTGCTCATCTTATTGAAACAAAAACAGCAGAAATTCTTCGGCCATTCAGATTTAAAAGGATTTCAGCGAGATCAATTCGATTTATAGCCAAATAGCCGGAGAAGTAGCCGATGATCTGAATGTGATCCTGAATCATTCAGAGAAAAACGTCTTCAGCAAACTAACAAAGTGCATGCGGAAGCCCACCAGCTTTATTTGCAAGGCAGGTATAAAGTGGAGAAATTAAACCATGCAGAAATTTCAGAAGCCATTGATATTTTTAGCGCAGCTTTACAAAAGCCCCTGACTATCCGCCGGCACTTGCCGGTCTTGGTCTGTGTTATATTACCCTTGGATATCTTAATGCAGTAATGCCTGAAGAGGCGTTTCAGAAATCAATACCACTGTTAAATAAAGCATTGCTGCTTGATCCAAATCTTGCTTTTGCACATTCTAATCTTGGCTGGGCAAAAATGTGGTTTCGATGGAAATTGAAAGAAGCGGAAGAAGAATTTTTAAAAGGAAACCAACTTGATCCTTCTGACATTAATTGCATCCGGGGAATTTTTTTGTTGAATTTATATTTAGGAGATAATGATAAGGCAAGATTTTGGCGCGAAAAAGGCCTGGCAGTGGCCCCCATGATTTTTGGTTAAACCTTTTTAATGGAATATTGTTGTTCTTTGAAAACAAAATTTCCGAATCCATCAACTTTTTGAAAATTCTGTAATTCAATATAATCATCCCTTTTATAAAGCAAGAATCGGATGGATATATACAATAACTCGCCAGTATGATTCGGCAATTGATATTCTTGAAAAACATTAGAGCAGCACAAAGAAAGAAGACCGGCAATTTTGGCCAACCTGGCCGCCGCCTATTTTCATAACGGTGAAAAGGAAAAAGCTAATGAAATATTTGATGAGCTTGAAAAAAGATCGATGAAGGCAAAGCCAACCATGCTTTTACACAGCATCAGCCTATGCATTTATTGGAGATACACACAAGACTTTACATTTTCTTTATAAAGCATATGAGCAGCACGATATTGAACTGCTCTGGCTAAAAAAGATCCAATGCTTAATTCAGTAAAGGATCTCCCCTTTTGCGTGGAATTATTGAAAAAGTAGGATTAGCAGTAATACTTAGTTTCAGGAGTGATCGTCTCTTGAAAACAATGAGTGATGAACAAACTGATTTTTCTTCCCGGTTTTATTGATGCTTGCATCTATTCTTCATGCGCAACAAAAACAATACATAAACCGGCGCCAATACCCGTTCAGCCAAAACCGCAACCACCGGACAAATGGTTTGGAATATTTGCAGGGCCTAATTTGAACTATTTAAATTATTCTGACAAGTCAACAACTATTGGTGGAAGTAACACCGGTTTACACGCCGGCATTTTTTTCAAAAAACGTAAATAAATGCTTCTCCGTTCAGCCTGCGCTGTTATTTTCAATACGTGGTGGAGAGATCAGAAATGTTGACAGTACAACCAATGCAAGGCTGATGAATATTGAATTACCCATTAATTTTCTGTACCTGTATAAACATTTGATGTTCGGTGGCGGACCAAATTTTTCTTATGGCTTCAACGGAAAATTAAAAACGAATGACTCAGAAAGAGATGCTTATGATCCGGATGAATCCTTTGAGCGAACATTAAAGAGATTTGAATTCGGCGGAAACTTTTGATCGGTTACACTTTTAAGAAAGGCTTTTTTATAACTGCAAATTTCTCACCCGGCTTTTCAAATATTTATAAAGGTGATGGCTCCGCTCCATCGAATATAAAAGCACATACGCAAATGCTTGGGCTTTCATTTGGCTATATGTTCGGGACTAAGTAGAGTAATGAGTGATGAGCTACATGAGTTGTAGTCACAATGTTCTAGCCCTGGTCAAAGCGGAAACATCAACAGATATCGCAATACGATCAACGTAAAGGCTTTGCGTACCACCTTATTACCTTAGTAGAAAATAACCGATGAAAATACCTTATTACCTTATTAAATAGGTATAGCCGAATAAGGTAATAAGGTTAGTGTGACTTACTCGTAGACCTTCTAAGGTAACAAGGATAAATACCAAAACTTCAAGACTCCTGGCGGCTTTGTGTGAAATAAAAAAGCTGAAAGAATTACCGAACGTATCAAGTGAGTGACACAACAGACGATGAACAGAATTACTAATGCCTGCTACATATACTACTTCAACTTCATCAACGCTTCTTTAATTCTTGAAAACCCTTTTTCAATATTCTTGCATGCTGTTGGCAAAAGAGATCCGTATACAATCATTATCTCCAAAGGCATTTCCTGCTACCGTAGAAACATGAGCCTTGTTAAGAAGATACATACTCACATCAGAAGAATTTTGAATGCTCGTCTCGCCATCACTTTTTCCAAAGAATGATTTTATAATGGGGAAAATATAGAATGCCTCCATCCGGTATTGCGCATTCGATACCTGGAATTTCTCTCAGCAGTTCCATGACACGCTGACGGCGACGCTCAAATTCGTCCACCATTTCCTTAGTAGGTCTCAGGTCAGAGAGCAAGGCGGTAATAGCGGCACGTTGTGTAACCGCATTGGCTCCACTGGTAAATTGTCCCTGCAATTTTTCACAGGCCTTTGCTACGTCGGCCTGCGCCGCGATATACCCCAGACGGTAACCCGTCATGGCATACCCTTTACTCAGGCCATTGATGATGATAACACGGTCTTTTATCTTGCTGAACTGCGCAATGCTTTCATGTTTGCCGATAAAATTGATATACTCATAGATCTCATCGGAAATAATAAAAACGTTCGGATGCTTCTCAAATACATCAGCAAGTGCTTTTAGCTCATCTTTGTATAAACGGTTCCTGTTGGATTACAGGAGAGGAAAATGAACAGTTTTGTTTTATCTGTAATATTTTTTCAAGCTCCTGTGGCGATAACTTATACTTTGTTTCAGCGCAGGTTTTGATCAGTTTCGGCGTGGCATCGCCCAATCGAACAATTTCAGAGTAGGTCACCCAGTAAGGTGTTGGGATGATCACCTCGTCGCCGGCATCCAACAGTGGCAAGTACGGCGTTGGCAAGGCTTTGTTTTGCACCCGTCGAAACAACAATATTTTCTGGCTTGTAGTCAAGATCATTGTCCCTTTTCAGTTTTACGCAGACAGCTTCGCGCAGATCGGGGTATCCGGCTACAGGCGGGTAATGGCTCCAGTTCTCATCGATTGCCTTTTTGCAGCTTCTTTGATATGTTCCGGTGTATTGAAATCGGGCTCGCCTAGGCTGAGGTCGATCACGTCAACTCCTTTTGCTCTTAATTCGCGGCCGAGCTTGGCCATTTTTAAAGTTTCAGGCTCATTAAATCTTTTTAAACGGGGGATAATTGCATGTATTAAAATTTCGGACGCAAATGTAAAGCAAAGCAATGAGCATTAGCAGTGAAGTTTTTTGATTTTGGCCTGATCTGAGCAAATTGCTTGCTGAAGATGGTAAATCGTTGAGAAATATCAACAAAAATTCAATTCTATTTATTTTTTTGATTTCCAAACTACACTTTATGAGAAAAATTTCAGTCATCATGCTTTTGGTCCGCCACTCACACACGGCAGTTTGAGTTTTTAGTGATTGTTGGGGTTATTGTTGCCGTTTCATCTGGCGGCGTATATTAAAAAATTTCCTGCCCCTAATCATGGAAAGACTCCGGCTTTTAAAATAATTTGATGGGAATGATTTTCTTGCCTGTAATCAATCTTATTAATCAATAAAAATTCTATCATATCGACAGTTTACTGTCTGTCAAAAAAGGTCTGCCGGTAGGGTTTTTTGACCATTGAAAACCCTATCTTTGCCTCCCTTTAAAAACATATCGAGGCCCCCTATCCCTAGCCAATTGCCAAAAAGGAAAAGGCCAAAAACAAAAACTAAAATTAGTATGCAACTGAAAGGTCTGGTTCGGTTCTTCACGATTGTTTTGATCCTTGTGTCTGTTTACATGCTTTCGTTTACCTGGTTTGTGCGTAGTCACGAAAATAAACTCCAGGCCCGTGCAAAGAAATATGTACAGACATTGTATCCGCAGGCAAAAAAGGTCAAGAACCCTGAAGACTATCCTGATTCTATCAAAAATGTTTATGATGTGCGCCTGAGGCGCCTGGAAGATAGTACAAAGGATGTCACTATCACCTATGGTGTTAACGGTGCCATCAGCTATCAGAAAGCAAAAGAAAGTGAATTGAACCTTGGCCTTGATCTGCAGGGGGAATGAACGTAACGCTTGAAGTGGAAATGACAGGTCTTTTGAAAGCTATGGCAAATAATTCCACTGATCCTACCTTCTTAAAAGCCGTTGCTAACGCCAACAAGAGAAAAGCAAACAGCAGCGCTGGATTTTATCACGCTGTTTTATGAAGAATATCAAAAGCTAAATCCAAACGGCAGGCTCGCCTCCATTTTTGCAAATGCCAACCAGGATAAAATAAAGATCACTGATAATAATGCAACGGTGATCTCTGCTATTAAAAAAGAAGGCCGAGATGCATTCGACAGAACTTTTCGTGTATTAAACAATCGTATTGACCAGTTTGGTGTTGCTCAGCCAAGCATTAATCCCGACCCGGATCGCGGAGTTATCAATGTTGAGTTACCAGGCATACGAGACCAGGAGCGTGTAAGAAAGTATTTGCAGGCCTCCGCTAATCTTCCAGTTTTGGGAAGTTTACACACTTGAAAATAAGAACTACGCAGGAGCGTGGCAAAATGGAATAAAGGTTTTTGAAAACCTTATTAATGGAACTGCTGTTGACACTACGTCAAAAATTGACACATCAGCCATTGCAAAGACAGATTCAGCAAAGGCTACAAAATTAATCGACTCTCTTAAGAATGTTTCAAAAATTGGACAGAGGAAAATAAGCGACTATTTACAACTTCAGCCACCTTCACAGGATAATGGAAAAGTTTATTACCCGGCAGCGATCGGAAGCGTAGCCGTAAAAGATTCGGCTGCTGTTCGCACATATCTTGAAAATCCTGCTTTCAAATCTTTATTCCCTTCCGATGTTGTTTGGCTGTATGGAACTCCTAGTATAAATGACAAGACCAAAAGAAAATCTGATCGTATTCCATTGTACGCTATCAAAACTTACGGTAAAGAAAAAGCCCGACTGGAAGGAGATGCCATAAAGGATGCAGGGCAGGACTTTGATCAGTCTACCAGTAAGGTTGAAGTGAAAATGACCATGAATACAAGCGGCGCAAAGATCTGGTCGAAAATGACGGAAGAAAATATTGGCAAACCGATTGCCATCGTTCTTGATAACGTTGTTTACTCAGCACCGAATGTCATATCAGAAATTGATGCAGGCAATTCAAGCATCAGCGGCAGTTTCACAACAGAAGAAGCACAGGACCTTGCTAATATCTTAAAATCGGGTAAACTTCCTGCACCCGCGAAAATTGTGCAGGAGCAGGTTGTTGGTCCCACACTGGGTAAAGATGCGATCAATGGTGGTTTGAAAGCATTCGCTATTTCATTTGTGATCATCTTTTTATTGATGCTGGTTTATTATAACACCAGTGGATGGGTCGCCAATATAGCATTGATCTTAAACTTGCTTTTCACCGTTGGGGTTTTAACAGCGTTAGGTGCAACACTTTACCGCACCTGGTATTGCAGGCCTTGGTACTTACCATTGGTATGGCTGTTGATACCAACGTAATCATTTATGAACGTATCAAAGAAGAACTAACACGAGGCGGAAAGGATATATACCTGCCGTGAATGAGGGTTATCGTCGTTCACTGCCGCCTGTGCTGGATGCCCACGTTACCGTGTTGCTGACGGCAATTATTCTTCTCTATTTGATTGGGGCCCGTAAAGGATTTGCGACTACGCAAATTCTCGGTATCCTGTTGTCATTGTTCTGCGGAATATTGGTTAGCCGCTGGGCGACTGATTGGTTTACCAGTAAGAAACGCCATCTGTCAATATTTCACCGGCGTGAGCAAACGCATTTTCCAACACGCCAACATTAAATTCATTGAATACAGGAAGATCGCTTACGGTATTTCTGTCATTGTGTTGATCCTCGGTATTGCTTCTTTCTTCCACGGTTTTGATGAAGGTGTTGAATTCAAAGGTGGTCGCAGTTTCCAGGTTCGTTTTGCCGAAAACCTCCTGTTGAAAAAATTCGTGATGAACTTAAAGTAGACCTGGGTGAGTCTCCTACCATAAAAACAGTAGGTGATGTTCACACACTCGATATTACCACATCATATCTCATTGATGATACAAGACCTGAAGCTGGATTCGATGGTTGAAGTAAAAACTTTACGAAGGATTGAAAAGTCATCTTCCTGCCGGTCTTACTTATAACCAGTTTGACTCCAAACTTTAAAGTAGGATCATAAAAAAGTATTGCCGACCAATTTCAGACGACCTTAAAGATGGAGCGAAGAAAGCGACCATTTTTGCGCTGTTGATCATTTCCTCTACATTTTTATCCGCTTCCGTGACTGGAGATACGTCATTGGGTACCATTGTCTCATTACTGCACGACGTGTTGGTTACACTCGCAGTATTCTCATTTGCGCGAAGTATTGTTCCCTTTCCCGCTCGAAATTGACCAGCATTTTATCGGCCGCTGTTAACGGTGATCGGGTTCTCCATGAATGATACGGTGATCGTATTTGACCGTGTCCGTGAATATAGCGAGGGAAATGACGGGAGCTACGAAAGAGCAGATCATCAACAAGGCCATTAATCGATACGCTGAGCCGTACGATCATGACTACATCGCTTACGGTGTTCTTGACCCTTCTCATTCTGTTCCTTGTTGGCGGTGAAGTAACAAGAGGGTTTTGCATTCGCGATGCTGATAGGTGTCATTACAGGTATCTTACTCTTCCGTGTTTGTTGCTGCACCTATATTGGTTGACTTAGGTGAAGAAGAAACCATTAGGAAAGGCAGATACAATTGTTGAGGTAAAACAAAAACCTTCCTCCACTCCATCTTCAAAACCGGCTACTAGCAAAGTAGAAACGAGAACCATCGATTTTCGTGATTGGAAAAGATTTATAGGGGAAATGAGAAGCCTCCAATTTGGAGGCCTTCTTCTTCAATATAGTTGTTACAAATATTTTCCATTCAATTTTTCCTCATAATCCTATCAAATCCCATAAATCGTGGTTCTCATACCGCAAAAGCTTGTCCCGCATCCGCAGGTTTTGCTTGCATTGGGGTTTTTAAATGCAAAGCCCCGGTTATTTAATCCATCCTCCCAATCTATTTCCATTCCATACAAATACATTTCATGTGCTTTGTTCATAATGCAATGAATATTGCCCAGTTCAAATTCCATTATCACCTTCCTGTTTGTGATCGAATCCCAGGACATAACTCAGACTTGAACATCCACCACCCTTCACTCCTACTCTCAACAATTGAGTAGAGTCAAAGTCAAGTTCATCCATTAGCCTTTTATTTGAGTGACAGCACTTCCAGTAAAATTTATTGGTATTATTTCCATTGTTTCCATTCTGCAAATTTAATTCATAACTGCGAGAAGCAAGATAGTGAACATGTTAAATGAAGGCGCAATCTTCAAATTTCAGATATCCAACCTTAGATATCAAATATCAACTAGAACTTCAAACCTATCCCTTACTTTTGGCATCAAATAAAACTCTACATGGATACAGCTACTATCGCCCTTGTTATTTCAATTATTGCGTTTATCATTTCGATCTCTATTTTTTTACTTTGAACAAAACAAAAAAGCTGCGCCGACCGAAGGAAGTGATGGCTATACCTCAAGACCACTCCAGCTAGCAGGCCTACGAACGCCTGGCGGATGTTATCAGAGCGAATTGCACTTCCGGAACCTGATCAGCCGCGTCGAATCAGCCAGGTCTTAGCACAAAGGAAATGCAGCTATTATTGCTGGAAAACATAAAACAGGAGTACGAATACAATATGACCCAACAGATCTATGTAAGTCCTGTGGCATGGGAAGCTGTAAAAATTTAAAAGAGCAGACCATGCTGATTGTGAACCAGGATTGCTTCTGCCCTTCCTCCTGAATCAACGGGAAATGATCTCAATAAAATTTTATTGGATGTAATGATGAAGCAGCAGAAAGGCCAATTGCATGCAATTGTAATGGAAGCCTCTGAACTATGAGGCGAGGAAATTAATGAAGTAGAAGCCTCACCCCAAACCCTCCCCAGGGGAGGGCTTAATTAACTTTCATTATGAAAGAAGGAAACACAAAAAATTTACTGATAGTGGGATTGAAATAAATAAAGTTTACCCTAAGAATGATTTGTCAAAAGTCCCTCCACAGGAGGGGATTTAGGGAGGCTCCTGGAACCTTTCCGTTCACCCGCGGCATCCAGCCGGATATGTATCGCGGCAAACTGTGGACCATGCGACAGTACGCGGGGTTCTCTACGGCAGAAGAAAGCAATAAACGATATCATTATTTACTATCACAAGGGGTGCAATGGACTGAGCGTTGCATTTGACCTTCCCACTCAGATTGGCTATGACAGTGATCACGCTTTAGCCGAAGGCGAAGTTGGAAAAGTGGGAGTAGCTATTGATAGTATCGAAGACATGCAAGCACTCTTCAATGGAATCAAATTAGAAGAGGTAACAACTTCAATGACCATTAATGCAACGGCTTTCATTCTCCTCGGCTTATATGTTGCGCATTGCGAAACAACAGGGTGCTGATCTCAAAAAGATCTCTGGCACCATCCAAAACGATATTTTAAAAGAATATGCGGCAAGGGGAACTTATATCTATCCGCCCAAACCTTCCATGCGCATCATCACCGATATTTTTGAATGGTGCAGCCAGTGAATTGCCGAAATGGAACACCATTTCTATTTCCGGTTATCACATACGTGAAGCAGGTAGTACAGCTGTGCAGGAGATTGCATTTACTCTCAGTAATGGCAAAGCTTATGTCAAAGCTGCGCTTGAAAAAAGGATTGGACATAAATGTATTTGGCAAAGCGGCTATCGTTCTTTTTCAATGTCACATAATAATTTATTTGAAGAGGTGGCCAAGTTTCGTGCAGCCAGAAGAATGTGGGCAAAGATGATGAAAGATCTTGGGGCCACCGATCCAAGAGCCATGATGCTGCGCTTTCATGCGCAAACCGGTGGAAGTACACTTAACAGCGCAACAACCACTCAATAATATTTCAAGAGTTACGATACAAACACTTGCTGCTGTGCTCGGCGGCACGCAATCATTGCATACCAATGGATATGATGAAGCATTGAGTCTGCCGACTGAAGAAGCGGCGAAGAATCGCACTGCGCACGCAACAGATCGTCGCTTATGAAAGCGGAATTGCCGATACAGCAGATCCGCTGGCGTGGATCTTATTTCGTAGAATCACTGACAAATGAAGTAGAAGAAACAGCCTGACGAGCTTATTGAAAAGATCGATGTGCATGGGTGGCAGCGTTCCTGCGATCGAACAGGGTTTTATTCAAAATGAAATTGCACGCAGCGCTTATGAGTACCAAACGGCAAATTGAGAACAATGAAAAGATCATTGTTGGTGTAAATAAATTCCAGGTTCAAGAAGATCAATCTCCTTCTATTTTCAAAGTAGATGATTCTATCAGGCAGGTACAAATTCAAAAACTCCAAGCAACTCAAAAACGATCGCGGCAATGCCAAAATAGATCAATGCCTTCAACTCTTAAATGATAAGGCATCCGGTGGCGAGAACCTAATGCCTGCCGTGATCGATGCTGTAGAAAATAAAGTGACCCTTGGCGAAATTGCCAGACGAACTGAAGGAGCATATTTGGAGAACACCGGTAGCAGATGATAGTTTGATGGAGATGATAGTTATCACTAATTATCATCTTTAAACTATCATCTATCATCTAATTTCCTATCTTCAAATCAAAACTTAGCTGCATGAAGAAAAGCACTTAGTTTCCTGCTGCCTTCGCTCCTCGTACCCTTTATAATATTCTCCCAACAAAATATTTCGGCATTGATTGAACAAAAAGCAATGGCTATTCAATCAAAATTGGTTGAATGGCGGCGTTATCTTCATCAACATCCTGAATTGAGCAATCGTGAATACAAAACAGGAGAATTTGTTGCCGGAGCATTTAAAGGCACTTGGCCTTGAAGTAAAACATCCTGTAGCAAAAACTGGCGTGGTTGCTATTTTTAAAAGGCGCAAAGCCCGGGCCCGTGATCGCTTTACGTTGCAGATATGGACGCGCTGCCTATTAAAGAAAGAGCCAATGTTCCTTTCAAATCGACAGTGATCGCAGAGTTTGTTGGAGACTTCGGTGCCGGTGATGCATGCCTGCGGACATGACTCACATGTTGCTATGCTGCTCGGTACTGCGAAGTATTGTCATCCATGAAAGACCAGATCGCGGGCACAGTAAAGTTTATTTTTCAACCTGCGGAAGAAAGTCCGCCACCCGATGAAGAAGGTGGTGCTCCGCTGATGATAAAGGAAGGTGTCATGGATGATCCGAAAGTAGATGTGATCTTTGGATTGCATATTGAGTCAAATATTGAAATAGGGAAGAATTGAATACAAACCCGGTCGCATTTACGGCAAGCAGTGATTGGTTCACTATAAAGGTAAAAGGAAAAGGTTCACATGGCGCTTCACCCTGGACTGGCGTTGATCCGATCGTGGTTAGTGCACAGATCATTAATGGCCTTCAGCAGATCGTAAGCCGCCAGGTCGGAACTAACAAAAAGCCCCTGTTGTGATCACGGTGGGAAAAATAGATGGCGGCGTACGCAGTAATATTATTCCTGAGGAATGTGAAATGTATGGCACGATAAGAACGCTTGACAGCAAAATGGAAAAAGATGTGCTTGGAAGAGTAAAGATCACTGCAGAAAAGATCGCGGAGGCATCAGGAGCAACCGCTGAAGTAAGGATCGACAATAAAACAATAGTTACTTACAATGATACTGCACTTGTAAGAATGATGTTGCCCTCCCTGGCAAAAGCTGCAAATGGAAATTTGGCGGAAAGACAATGGGTAACGACAGGAGAGGATTTTTCTTTTTATGGTACAAAGGCACCGGCTTTCTTTTTTATCTCGGCGGAATGCCAAAGGCACTGATCCTGCAAATGCTCCCGATCACCACACTCCTGATTTTTATATTGATGACAGCATGCTGTATGTGGGAGTAAAAGCATTTTGCAATTTGGTATTCGATTATGCCGCTATGAAAACAAACATGAATAAGAAAAGTCTGTACCATGATTTGGGTGGATTAATTGGATGAAAAGAAATACTTCATCGCTGAAAACTCTGCGCGCATCTCCATGAACTGTGTGTCTCCGCCTACCGGCTGGCAGGCGTGGCTGTCATCTGAGCAATGTCATACTGAGCTTGTCAATACTGTCGAATTACCACGGAGACATGGAGAGCACAAAGTTACACGGAGATTATTTTGTTTGATGATGAAGGCTTCCAGGAATCTTTTGAGTGTGACTGTTCGATTAAAAACAATTCTATCTTCCGAAGAATCTTTATCAAGAGTAAAATATCCCTTGCGTAAAAACTGGTAGCGTTCATCAAACTTCGCTTTTTGCCAAAGAAGGTTCAGCATATGCCGGCTTTAACGATCTGCAAAGAATCCAGGATTGATATAATCTTTAAAATCTCCCTCTTCACTTGAAGGATTCTCTACTTTAAACAATCGGTCATACAAACGAACCTCGCAGGTTATGGCATGCTTCACACTCACCCAATGCAAAGTTCCCTTCACATGAATACCTGAAGTGTCATTCCCGCTTCTGCTTTCAGGAATATAAGAACAACGCAGTTCAGTGATATTTCCTTTATCGTCCTTAATGACCTCATCGCATTTAATGATGTAGGCTGATTTCAAGCGTACCATTTGTCCGGGTGCCAAACGAAACCATTTCTTTGCCGGCACTTCCATAAAATCCTCCCGCTCGATATACAACTCACCGCTAAATGGAATTTCACGATGACCTGCACTTTGCATCTTCAGGATTATTCTCACTTCGTACCATTTCTTCGTTGCCAGTTATTGGCTGCTCGTCCCTCGCTTCTGCCATGGAGCTTCTACTGTCAATCATTCCCGCATCACTCATTACTGATAACTCATTACTCATTTGATAATTCGTTATCACGACCTTCAAGCGGATCAAACACCACCATTCTTCTCTGCGCTATTTTATTCAAATGTTCACGAACACAAAATTCAAGCAAACCCAGGTCAGCCAGGATCTCCCTTTTGGCGATCCCTACCCTGTCGCAAAAATCACGAATGCTTTCAGGCGTATAGCCACGGCGACGCAAACCCGCTGATCGTTGGCATGCGTGGATCATCCCATCCATCTACATATTTCTCATTCACCAGTTGCAAAAATTTTCTTTTGCTCATCACGGTATAGCTGATGTTGCGGCGGGCAAATTCATATTGACGCGATGGAAAAATTTCAAGCTTTTCAATTAACCAGTCATACAATTCACGATGCGGCACAAATTCAAGTGTGCATATCGAATGTGTCACCTTCTCGATCGAGTCACTCTGTCCATGCGCCATATCGTACATCGGGTAAATGCACCATTCGTCGCCGGTGCGGTGGTGATGCGCATGCTTGATGCGATACAATACGGGATCACGCATCAGCATATTGGGTGAAGACATATCGATCTTTGCACGCAGCGTACGGCTGCCATCAGGAAATTCTCCTTTCTTCATCTCTCTCAAACAAATCCAGGTTTTCTTCCACACTGCGATTGCGATAAGGACTGTCACTGCCCGGCTTCAGTAGTTGTGCCCTTCATGCACAGCTATCTCCTCCGATGTTGAATCGTCTACATAGGCCAGCCCTTTCTTAATCAGTTTATCGGCAAATTCATAGAGCTGCGGAAAATAATCACTGGCATAGTAGTTCATGCTTCCATTCAAAACCCAGCCAGCGAACATCATCCTTAATGCTGTCCACATATTCCGTTTCTTCAGTTACAGGATTGGTATCATCAAACCTGAGGTTTGTATACCCTCCGTATCTCTTTGTCAACCCGAAATTGAGGCAGATGCTGGTGGCATGACCAATATGCAAATATCCATTGGGTTCAGGCGGAAAACGGGTAACAATGGTTTTATACTTCCCGTTTTTCAGATCCTCTTCTACTATTTCTTCTAAAAAATTATTGCTCTTTTCTTCTGGCATTTTCTTTATTTGTTTTTGTCACCCTGAGCAATGTCATGCTGAGCTAGTCGAAGCATTGTCGAAGGATTCCGGCATAGTTTGCAAAGATAAGGGTGCTCATTGTTTAGTCATTCCGAGCTAAGCGAGAAATCTTTCATTGCAAACTTTTGATTGGAACGAAGCCAAAGCAATCTTAACGCAACCTTATTATTATGTTACTTAATTATTGCTTTAGTTACATTCTTAATAGCATCCAATAAAAAGATTCATTTTGCCATTGTTGGTGTTTAGCGAAGCGTCACCGACAACGCTCCTGCAACTAGTTCAATGCAACCTCGAATCACCCGATTCTTTATCTTAGCTATCTCCAAAGATACTCAAGAGGAGCATAGTCTCAGCAAATCTTTCTAATTTGCCTGCAATAAATCAATGAAAATGAAAATTGTCCAGGGTAATTTATACGGCCAAAGCAGAATTTGCCGAACAAAATAAGAGTAACATCAAAAATGTCATGGCAGATCTGCAAAAAATTAAATTCACCGGGCATTAATTATAACGCTTGTATCTCTGCCGATGGAAAAACTTTCACTCATACTGCTTTTTCAGATCAGACGAAGAGCAGAAAATACTCAACGAATCACCTTCTTTTAAATACTTCCAGGAACAACTTAAATCAACGGTTTGAAATTCCTCCTAAACAAGAATTACTAAACCTGGTAGGCTCATCGAAAGATATCTTTACCGATGTTGGTGCTTAGTCCGATTGTCCTCATCCAGACTAACCATTCACTCCTTACATCCGCCCGGGTCTTTGCAAAGACCCCGGGGTGAAACAAAAATTCGTTTCACTGGTTTTTCATACCTTACTGTTGTCCTTCTCTTAGTCGTGACCAATTTATACTCTCTGAATACGTCTCATATTTTAATCATTAAAACCGCCAAAAATGAAACGAAGAAATTTTATCCGCGATTCATCACTTCGTTGCTTTTAGTATTGGAGTATTCGGAAAAATAAAATGGGATGGCAAGGCTTATGTTGGCGAAGATCCAACCACAACTGATATTCTCGGTCCTTTCTACCGGCCCGGTGCGCCCTCTCCGCACAGACCTTGTTCAAACAGGAACAAAAGGTGAGATCCTGCATTTCAGCGGAACTATTTTAGGAAAGATGGAAAAACACCCGTAAAAGATGCGCTGGTGGAAATATGGCATTGCAATGAAGACGGTGTCTATGACAACACATCAGATGATTATATCTATCGTTCATCATGGAAAACAGGAGATGATGGAATATATCATTTCAGAACCATTCTGCCGGTTCCGTATAAAGCGGGTGCTACATTAACCAGGCCAGCTCATATTCATATGCGTATTTCCGAAACAAAAATGCAGGACCTGGTAACACAAGTTTATTTCAAAGGGGATAAACACATCGCTGAAGACATGAGTTCTTCCGATCCAAAGTCATTGCATCGCATCCTCGATATTTCGCAGAATGATCAAAAGGAGAAAGGTTGTAAAATTTGATATTGTACTGAAAGATGAATACACTCTTGACGCAGCAGCTTATAAAAAAATAACAGGCTTGTACGAGATGAATGATAAATCAATGGGTGAGTTTTATAAAGACGGTGACCAGCTTTTTGCAAAAGTAAATGGACAGATCATTGAGGCAATGGACTATAAAGGAAATAACAGTTTTGAAGGCGGTCTTGGACAAGTGAAGAGTACAATTTGAATTACTGGGTAACGGCGGAGTAAAAGCAATAGTGAATTAATGAAGGCGACGATCGAAAATGATCACCATTGAAGGAATCCAGACTCTTAAATACCCGGGTTACTTAAGGCATCAGCAGAAGCTTAGAATCCGCCCTGGTCTTTGCAAAGACCCAGGTTAACAAAAAACCAAACTTATTAATAATAACACTTCATCTTACCAAATACACTGCCGGATGATTTATTTTTGAATGCATCCCCGTTACCTTAAAGTTGTTTTTCCTTGTTGTTGATTAGATAACCTTACCAACTTAAATAGTGAAATGAAAGCACTCTGATTGACCAAATAAAATTATATTACCACAGTGCCAAACAGCCAGGATGATTATTCTAAATGCATCTGCTGAGCCTGCGATATTGCTCCTGTTTGTTGAGAAAATATCGTGTGAGGATTTGCAATTTCGGAACGCCATTTATTAACGGACTGATGTTTGATATCTTATTGTTAGACACAAAAAGGAATTCCAGATTACTTAGGTCTTGAAGAGATGTTAGATCAGAAATTAAATTATACCAAAGATCATGCGTTTTCGCCAGTGGCATAGTTTTTAAAGAAGTCAAATCAGAAATTAAATTATGCTGAAGATCTATTTTTTTGCCAACGCCATATTTTTGCAATGAAGAAATATCTGATATCTGGTTAAAGGATAAATGTGATAGTTTGCAATTCCTCGTCATGGTTTGTGGGCTAATGAAATATCTGTGATATTGTTATTAGGTAATTCAAGGCTACCAGGTTTGTTAACGGTAAGAACTGGCTTATGTCGGAAATTTTATTATTATCCAGAACCAGGTATTGCAACTGGGGAAGATTTTTTTACAACAGAAAAATCTGAAATAGCGGTAGTGCCAATTCGAAGACTCGGTCAATTCTGCGGTAAAAGCTTAAGTAGTATATCAAGATCACTTTGGTTAAAAATTATTACCAAGTGAGAGATCTTTAGTTGCGGTAAATTTTGTAAAGGACTTAAAATCTACGAACTCCGTTATTGTCTATCGATATAGAGCTTAATTCTGCAAGATTTCTTAATGGAGAAATACTTCAACGAATTGTTGTAGCTGTGTATAGAAAGATGCTGCAGATGTGCAAGATTTTGGGAGTGGCGATATATTTGACAGATTGCCCCCGAATTCAAGAATTTGAAGCTGTATAAGATTTTGCAATGGCGATATATCTGATATACCTCTTACCCCTCATAAGACATAAAATCATTAAGTGTTGTAAGACGGAAGCAAATTTTTTAATTTGGTCCAAAGATCACTGACATTTACGGCACGCAGGCTTAATTGTTTCAGATTATGCAAAATTGTAGTCCCGAAAGGTCGCTGATCGGAGTAAGGGCGTCGGAATGAATCAATGTTTTTTACATCACTGTATAAAATTATTCAACAGGTTTATTGATCTTCGCTCTCATCACCGAATCCAATGCCGGATCAGGAAACACGATTTCAAAATTATCGGCAATGCCTGAAGCGGTGTCGCAGATCTTTTGCATTGAAAAATTTACCGCTTGCTGAGGTTATATTCACGGCCGCGGCATACCTGTATTCATTGTTGACAAAGGCCGAGGCTTGCGCGGTAATTGAAGCGCTATTATTGCAGATCATAGCCGTTACAGTATAGTTACTGTGCATCACTAACTCCCGGCAATCCGACACTTCGGGCATCTCCTGTACAGCCATCTGGAATGGTTGATTGGCTAATACAGCGTTGTCACAACCTGTTACTTTTCCTGTGATAGTATAAAGATTTTTAGCCACCCGGCCGTATGGGACGGTGATCACCTCGCTCCTGTTTGCTGTGAGAGCATCAATTGTTTTTGATGCCGTATCGCATTGAAAAATGGTTTTTGTGTTAATGGTTTCGATGCGGGACAGTTTCTCAAAGTAGCCTGCCTTCATTATCGAATAAAAAGAAATTAGTTTATCTCCATCCATATAGGTTAGCGATCACCCCCGACAGGGCATTTGCCGAGTGGATCCTTAAATTGCAGATCAAGGGTAAAGCCAGGTATCCCAATCGAAATTCCAGGTTGAAAAATGATTTACTTCGGCAGTATAGGTGTCACCTGTTTTTGTAGCAACATAGAAGCCTGTATCCATAAGCCATATTTTTCATTGAAATGCCAAAGCGGACTAGTTGCAGGACTATTAGCCGGAGCAGGAAGTTTTAATATAGCTTTTACCGGGGTAATTGCGGGGATTACCGGATGCATCCCTTAGTTCCACCATCGCCATTCCGAAAGATTGCAGGGCCTGCACCTGGTTTTGGTCATTCAAACCGGCAAGCATGCCTGGCATGGTTTGAAAATTTGCGACGCCGGATCAATATATCTTGCTACAACTTTATGTGGGCATTGTATGCAGCACCCGCAAGATGTAACAACTGCGGCATCAGGGTATGTCTACTTTGGCTTTACATCAATACTACATTACCACCACTTGCAGCGACAAGTTTTTCACTGCCGGGTTTCATGCAATTTGATTTCAAAATAATGATTTGCTTTTTCGGATGCATTGGGAGTAAATGTCGCTTGTTGCTTTAAAATAACGCCATTGAGAGTAGCGGTTATAACTGCATAATCTTTGTTTGATTACTGAACCAGGAGTGGAAATAGCCTTTATCATTTGATGTTACAGTCGCACCACCGGCTGTTACTGATACGCTGGCTAAATTCTTTCCATCTTCATCGGGACAGTACCGGGAAATGCTGTAATTGTCTGACTTGTTACAGCAGTTGAAAGACATGACCATTTTCTGCCGCGATAATGTCAGGAACAGGCGGTGTTGGTGGATTGACAGAATTTGATCCCTTCTTTTTTACAACTAAAAACACAAATTAAAGAATAACGATGGGAAAGCGCAGTTAATTTGACCATAGTGGCTTAATCGTAATGGTGTGTCGTGAAAATAATAGAAAAATCGCAAACTTTTTACTTTGGTATAAAAGTTTTATTTTTCAACTGTAGTTCTACGATCCTTCGTATTGTAGATAGAACTTATATTCAGAAATTAGAAAAATAAGAGTTCAGAATACAGGTAAATAGAATCTCTTTGTTCATATCTGTCGACTGACCATGAGCTATAGGCCATAAGATGACATCAGGGTTCAAGTTGGTCGCCGGCATAAAACATATGCATAACAGAAGTTTCTTTTGCCCAGGGTCCTTGCAAAGACCTCCAGCTAAGTTTCTCTTAGTTCATGCAAAGTGACAAGCCAAACGTAAACCCACAAGTCTCATGTCAACGATAACAAAAAATCATTTGATATTTAATTGACTTACCTTTAAAACTCAACCCCATTTTCTAACACCAAAACTTCTGTATGAAAAAACTCTTATTGTTCGCCATTACAGCATTGCTATTAACAGCCTGTTCCACCGACTGAAAAAAAGGAAGACGATACTTCCAAAAAACTGATGACATGACAGCTCTCTATGAAAAAAACTTAGCGGTCGGTAAAATCTGCCATTGCCGCTTTTGAAAAAAGGATATTGACGGCTGGGCGTCTTCTGTCGCTGACAGCGCAGTGTGGAATTCCCCGGTTTATGGTGATACTGTTACCACCAAGGCGCATTGGAAAGAAACCCTGACAGCATACAGTGATAACTGGAATGATTTGAAATTGACAAAAACGACCTTTCTGCCGGGTGTGGATTCAACCACACTGCAGCCTGACGGAAGTGTGAGATTTTATGGTGTGTGGGTTGGGACCCATAAATCAGGTCAACAAACTTCCAGCAAATTTTATGGCAGTTATGATCTTAATAAGGATAATAAAATAACTTCTGGTGATGAATATTTTGATGTTGGTGGATTATTAAATGCAGTAGCCTCAAAAAATAATTTCATTTTAAAACTCCCATGTTCTGCATCGTTTCCAGTTTAACGATGCAGAATTTTTTTAATTAGTTTTTTGCAGTTATCGATCTCGCAATGGCTATCAATTTTGTTACTTTACGATCCAATTAAAACAAGATCATACTGCCGGAATGCGCATACATTTGACTTAAGTAAATTTTATGGACACACCTAAAGACCTGCGGCTTGCCGTATTGATCGATGCTGATAATATTTCTTATTCCAACATAAAAGCCATGATGGAAGAGATAGCAAAAATACGGCACCCCAACATTCAAAAGAATTTATGGTGACTGGACAAAGCCTACACTGGCAGGCTGGAAAACAGTATTGCTTGAAAATGCTATTTCACCCATACAACAGTATAGTTATACCGTCGGTAAGAATTCTTCGGACTCGGCATTGATCATTGATGCAATGGATATTCTTTATTCAGGCCGCGTCGATGGTTTTTGCATCGTATCAAGCGACAGTGATTTTACAAGGCTGGCTACCCGTCTTCGCGAGGCCGGTATGAAAGTATTCGGCATTGGTGAAAAGAAAACCCCGCCGGCCTTTATTGCCTCCTGCAATAAATTTATTTACCTGGAAATTTTGAAGAAGAATTACACCAAGAGCCTCTAAAGCCAACAACGGTAAAAACATCCGCGAAAATAACCAGGCCTACCGTATCAACGATCGATAAGGGATTGATAAAACTAATAGCCGACAGTATTAGTGATATTGCCGAAGAAGACGGCTGGGTTTTTTAGGAGTGCTGGGCAATCTTATTTTAAAAAACAACCCGACTTTGATCCGCGCAATTTTGGGTATACAAAACTGATCGATCTCATAAAAAACATTCCTGAGTTTGAAATTGACCGCAGGGCTACCGGGAAAAATAATGTATTTCACATTTATGTTCGTCCAAAGAAAATTTTTCAAACAACCGCTTCAAAACTCAGAAACCTAGAAGATGATTACTCACAGTCTCCTCATTCAATTGATCATTAACAAGTAAAAATATTTCGATATCTTTCAAGGAATGATCCAGGCAGAAAGAATATTGGACAGCCTTTTAAGCTCTGACAAAACTCCTTCTGTTCATTATATTCATTTCACTTCGGAAAATGTGCTCTATGAATACTGCCGGGGCTTACGCCGATATAAAAATAAAACAACCATTACTGACCGGTCCGTTTTTCACGCATGTTCTGTTACAAAAACTTTTACCGCCCTTGCTATTTTACAATTGGAACAGGAAGGAAAGTTAAGTATCGAAAAGCCCGTCAAATCTTACTGGCCCAGGTTTCCTTACCCGGGCGATATAACAGTTCACCAACTTTTATCTCACACTGCCGGTATTCCCAACCCAATTCCTTTGCGTTGGATCCATCTTGCAGACGAAGCACTCATCCTTTGATAAAGATTCTTTTTTAAATCAATCTTCGATAAATACAGAAAGAGTAAAAACGAAAGCCTAATGAAAAATTTTTTGTATTCTAACCTGGGATATGTTTTATTGGGACAGTTGATCGAAAAATATCAGGCAAAAGCTATGAACAATTTATCACAGATAACATTATTTAGTAAACTTGGATTGCAACCAGGCGAATTAGGCTTTACTATAAACGATTTTGCAAACAATGTAACGGGTTATCAAAAAAACTGGACGTTCATGAATCTATTGCTGGGCTTTTTCTTGACAAATCAAAGTTCATGGGTCACGCAGAGGGGAAAATGGAAACCTTTCAAAGCTTTTTATATTAATGGTTCATCTTATGGAGGATTGATAGGTACGGCCAGTAGCTTTCAGGATATATGTGCAGCAGCTTTTAAGAACAAATAATTCTCTCATTAATGAAGAATACAAAAAATTATTGTTTCACTGAAAAGCCACACTAGTGACAGGAGATCAACAGGAATGTGCCTGTCATGGTTTTGCGGACAACTGAACGGAAAAAATATTTTGCTCACCCGGTGGTGGAGGAGGTTATTATTGCGAACTGCGACTGTATCCTGAAATAAGCAGAGGAAGCGTTGTTATGTTTAATCGTACGGGCATATCAAACGAAAATTTCTCGACCAAGTAGACCGGTTTTTATTTGACCAAATCACAGAGGCAGTTAACAGTTCGGACTGATCAACGTTGAATGCAGCAGATATTTGAGTTAATAATGACCCTTCTTCTTTACACCTTCGTTGGTAATGACCACAGGTTTTATAAATCCCTCACTTATCAAAATACATGTGATCGATGCAGGTCACGCGTGAATTAGGATCCTTTTCAGTTAGTGGCCTGCGATGATAAACAATAGTACCATTCATCTGTTCCCGGCACATTGATCACAGAATGATGACCTGCGCCTGTAGCAATCGCCGGATCCTGTTGAAGAATTTTTCCCACACGTTTGAATGGACCAAAAAGGTGTATCACCAATGGCATAAAGCGACACTGTAATCGGGTCCCGTCCATCCTCCTTCAGACCACATGAAATAATATTTTCCATTTCGATAAAACATAAATGGGCCTTCCACGTAACCTTCAGGAGTTATTTCTTTGTAAACGGTGCTGTCATTGAAAGGAAGCAAACCGGTAAAATCATTTTTTAATCGAACAATGTTGCAATGCCTCCATCCACCATAGATAAGATAATATGTTCCATCGCGATCTTTAAATGCGAACTGATCGATCGGTTGCGCACCATTATGAAACGCTGGGATCAGTGGATGCCCAAGGTGATCACGAAAGGTCCGGCGGGATTATCAGCAATGGCCACGCCTATACCTCCGTACTGTTTATCGCTTTGTATATCATTTGCACCGAAGAGAAAAATAATAATGATCCTTATTCTTTATCACTGATGGAGCCCACATAGCCCGTTTCGCCCATTTGATCGCTGTAGTATCGAGAATGCGTGAATGTTTTGTCCAATGTACAAGATCGGGCGATGAAAATGCATCAAAGAAAACCTGTTTGTCAAAAGGCGCAGAGTAAGTTGGATAGATCCAATATTGTTTTCCGAATACTTCGGCTTCCGGATCAGCATACCAACCTGCAAAAACAGGGTTGCCCGAATAAAGGCTGTCATTCTTTTGCTGGGCAACTGCAATACAACTTTCAATGATAAAGAATACAGAGATAAAAAAGCCTTTTCATCAATTTTATTTGGAGGTCAGTTTATGTTTTATAGAAAACAAGTATTGCAATACATTTCGATGTAGCAGGTTTTCAAATTCTCTACCGAACAAATATCTCGGTATAATAAATGGCTCCGTGTTTATCACTTGCAGTACCAATACCGATATATTTATAATTGCCAAGCATATTCTTCCGGTGTTCCGTCGATTTCTTCCACATTGCAACGACCTCTTTCGCCTGTAGATGGCACCTTCGGCTACATTCTCTGCCATCGCATAAACATGGCTGAATGATCTTCTGCACCTGCAACTCCCGTTTATCAAAGCCACTATGACCAAAACCGCATTTTGCCCTTAGCCATATCTTCGCTGTGCCTGCGTGCGATTGTCATTCAGGTCATCGCGCATTTCCAGAACAGGCAATCGCTTGGATTTGACGGAATTGATTTGTGTACTTAAGTATTTCATCATTCAATCCGCCATTAAACACGGTCAGGATGCTAACGCCGGAAAACAGAAAACAAGCAAGCGAAAAATTAAGAAGGAAAAGTCACGGGAGAGGAAGCGAGTCTTTGTCATAGGCCAGAATTTAGGTCACTAAGTTGCAAGTTTACATCACCAAAATACAGAATCCAGGAATAATTTTTACTTCGATATCGCTTATTTAACAAACTTTGAAACTATCACGCTGATCCTGAGCCGAACCTTCCTGGCTGAATACATTACATTGAAAACTTATTCAAATCGAGGCTGCGCTTATTACAATTATGGCAAAAGGAAACTGGTGGTCCAAACCGATAGCTGAGTGCTGCATTTTATCTACGTATAAGCCCGTTATTGTTTGACGATTCTTACAAATAGTTATCCACCGTTGCTTTAGTTGAATTTTATGCAATCGCACATTTTTTTATTTCTGTTTATCTTGTAACAAATGCAATCCCTATGAAAACATTGATCCGTGCGGTTATGGCATCATAGGCGTCGCCGTGCTGTTTGCATCGTGCAGTATTTTCGTCAATAAAAAATCGGAACCTTCTGCTCCAGCGCGAAGTGAAAGCTGCCAGAGCCGATCTATGCATCTTCTTTCACAAACAGGGCAAGCGCAGTGAGGAGCTATGCGACGGCAAAGGGTTTTTCAACGACCTATTGCTTTCTCGTTGACATGAGCATTCACAGCGGTCGCAATCGCTTTTG
>ERZ1370068.6758-contig-5721_pt1 | contig 85438 bp, 98 predicted proteins | sample MGYA00561227_ERZ1370068 | MGnify/ENA primary metagenome ERZ1370068 (study PRJEB38410, sample SAMEA6850437) | metagenome | study: Metagenomic assessment of the ecological functions of the soil: analysis of the soil microbiota associated with the...
GTTGTACTTCGTTCAGTTACGTATTGCTCGCATCAATCTCCATTCATGACCCTGGCCTACGTTCCCCGACCCCGAGCCGACGCGGAATCCGTCGCCCGCGTCCTCACCGAGATCCGCCGGGATCGCCTCGGAGACCTGCTCGAGCTGCAGCGACGTGTTCCAGCCGCGTGGCCGCGTCGATCCGGACCGTGATCCTCCCGTTCGAGCACATGGGCGTGGTCCGGATCCTCGACGGCGAGTGGGCGGTGAAGCGCGACGACGCTCGATGCCGGACACCTGCACCGCGGTGCTCCGGCGCCGCTGCGCCGCTGTCCGCGTTCTCGCCGCGCCTGCGCCCGCGCCCGGGCCCGATCAGCGCGGATCGACGACGCGGCGGCTCGAGGTCGACGCCGCCGTTCCGGGCGACGCCGGACATTCATGGCGGCCGGGGGTGCGCTGGCGGCGCTGTGGGAGCCGTTCCGCTCGCGGAGTCGTTCACCGGCGGGGTCTGCGCGTGAGCTCGTACTCGCCGCACGCGTTCACCAGACGAGCACGAGGCGACGCTGACGCCGATCGCGGCGCTGCTCGGCTCGGCGGTCGAGCACTGGCGGATCTGGGACGCTCGAGCGCCGGCGTCGCGAGCGTCTCGACCAGCTCGAGTCGCTGCTCGGCACGCTCGCCGAGTCGCTCCGACGTGCGCGCAGATCTTCGAGCAGCTCTCGGCGGCGATCAGCCGATCTCCGCACGACCTGCATAGTGCTGACCGAAGCTCGACGCTCGCGCAGCCGCACGATCCGCGATCGTCGCCATCGACCGGTCAGGCCGACATCGACCGCGCCGACACGGACGGTCGCGCTGACTCGACGGCCGAGATCGAGCGGCGGCGCAGGAGTTCGAGATCGTGCACGACGATCCCGGCCGAGGTCACCGCCGACACCGAGCGCGACCGGCTGATCCTCGCCTCCGGCATGCGCTCGTGGCTGCGCGTGCCGGTGCGCGCTGGCCGGACGAGGTGCGACGGCGGTCTGAGCTTCTTCCACCGCGAGCCGTCGCGCTACGACGCACGAGGACGGCGAGGTCGCGCGCCGGCTCGCCGACCGCGTCGCGCTGGTGCTCTCGCACCAGCGGCTCGCCGAGGAGGCGCGCATCGCCGCCGAGGCGCGCGAGCGCGCGCCGAGCGGCTGGAGGCGACGGTGGAGACCCTCGACCCGCGAGCTGGAGGCGCGCGAGCAGCGGTCGCGTCGTCGGCATCTCGCGCGTCCGTGGAAGGACGTGCTGCGGCAGGTCGGGCGCGTGGCGCCGGCGGACACCACCGTGCTCATCACCGGCGAGTCGGGCACCGGCAAGGAAGTGGTCTCGACGCCTCATCCACCAGGGCTCGCCGCGCGCCGAGCAAGCCGTTCGTCGCGATCAACTGCGCGGCGCTCCCGAGCAGCTGCTCGAGTCGGAGCTGTTCGGCCACGAGAAGGGCGCGTTCACCGGCGCGATCGCCGACCAAGATCGGACGCATCGAGCAGGCCGCCGGCGGCACGCTGTTCCTCGACGAGATCGCGCGAGATGAGCCCGCTGCGTGCAGGCCAAGCTCCTGCGCGTGCTCGAGGAGCGCGAGTTCCAGCGTCTCGGCGGCACGCGCACGCTGCAGCGCCGACGTGCGGCGTCATCGCGGCCACCAACCGCGATCTGTCGCGCGGCGATCGCGCGGCAGGCGTTCCGCGAGGACCTCTACTACCGTCTCAACGTCTTCGAGATCCGCGATTCCGCCGCTGCGCGAGCGGCCGAGGACATCCTGGTGCTCGGCCGAGCGCGTTCCTCGACGACCTCGGGCGCACGATGGGCCGTCCCGCCGCGCGGCATCTCGCGCGACGCGCGCGAGTGGCTGCTCGCCTACCCGTGGCCCGGGAACGTCCGCGAGCTGCGCAACGCCATCGAGCGCGCGATCCTGCCTCTCGACAGCGGCCTCATCACCCGCGAGCACCTCCCGGCGATGCGCGGCGCGACGACGATCGTCCCCGCGACGGCTCGCGCTCGGGGAGACGGCATGAACCTCGAATCGCTCGAGCGCGGTCAGATCGAGAGGGCGCTCTGTTCGCGCCCGCGGCAACAAGTCCCAGGCCGCCCGGCTGCTCGAGGCTCACCCGCTCGCAGCTCACTCGCGTCTGGAGAAGTACGGCGTCCGTTAGCGCCCAGAAGCAAGGCTGACCGAGGCCGAAGAGGCGAGGCGAGGGTCGCCCGGTGAGGACGCGATGCCCCGGCATCCTTCTGTGAAGCGGCCCCGGTCGGTCAAGGGTCTGGTGTGGTTCGATTTCAGTTTCTCCGGGTCGGGTCCTCACGAGGTTTCACTCAACCTTCTGTCCGCGCTCTCGGGTGACGACACGGTGGTCGTCGGCGCAAGGGGGTTCGTGGGGACGAGGCGCACACTGCCGGTCGACCCTCGACTGTGGCCATGGATGCCGTCGCGCTCATCGTCCCTTGCTGTGTTTCCTCGTGTTGAGCCCGATACCGATTCGATGTGAGATCAAGCCACCTCGGCGAGTTTCGGGGACGCCCATGCGTTGTTGATCGAAGTCCCGATCATCCCGCCACATCGCATAGAGGATCCCGGCCAACCGTCGAGCGAGCGCTACCGCCGCGATGGTCCGGCCGCGCCGGGTGCTGATCTTCGTGGTCCAAGCCTGGAGTGGGACGACGCTGGTCTTCGAGCGACGCATCATCGAGTCGCCAGGCGGTCTCGACCAGCAGCCACCGCACCCGTTTGTCGCCGGTCTTGGCGATGCGGCCGCGCAGCTGATGCTCACCCGAGCTCCGTTCACGCGGCACCAGTCCAAGATAGCTCTCCACTTGGTGGGCGTTGCGGAACCGCCGTACGCCATCCAGCGCGGCAACGAACGCCAACGCCGTGATCGGGCCGACCTGGGGCGCACTCTGCAGGCGTTGCACGATGGGGTCGGTCTTGGCCGTGCGCACCAGCCTGCGGTCGGCGGCCTCCGATCTCATCGTTGACCAGCGTCATCACCCGGAGGAGCGGTTGCAGCTGCGTGCGCAGCTCCGGCTCGAGCACCAACTCTTCGACCCGGGTCACGAACGTGGAAGCGTCTCTGCTCCGCAGCCGGTGCCCTCGCCGCGCAGTCGCGCGCGAATCACGCTGATGTAGCGAGTGCGGGTCCGGCACGCAAGGCATCGCGCTGTCACCAGCTCCGCGCGTACTTGCCGCCGTGCCTCGCTGGTGCGGTGGGCAACGACGGAACAGTCCCTGCACGCTGGCGCTGGCTAGCGCTCGCGCGTCCCGCCGGTCGGTCTTGTAGGCACGGTGTCGGTGGCCGTACATCGGCGTGTAGTTGGGATCCGCCACCACCACCTGTAGCCGCGCTGCTCCGAGTGTCGCGCCACCCACTCGCTCTCGCCGCATGCCTCCAACAGGACTTGGGCCCCTGGCCATGCGGCGAGCGCCAACTCGATCGTGTCACGTCGGGTCGTGACCCGAGTCTCGGCCAGTACTTCGCCCGGTCTCTTCGATCACGCAAATCTGGCTTTCCATCTTGTGCAGGTCGATGCCAACATGGGTCACGGCTGGCCTCCATGGCTGGTGCGCCTCAGAGCGTCGTTCCTGAGATGTGGCGCCCACGGCGACCACGTTACCGTGAGGCCAGCCGCTTCATCCCATCTGCCGGGGCTTAGCTCTCGCCTCGAGACGTCCTCCCAGGCCGTCCTGGCCTCCGGACATCTCGAGACGCCTCACCGAGCGACCCTCGCCTCGCCTCAGCATCCCCTCGACGGGTCTCTGCTCGCTTCACCACTCCGTCTTCCCGTGGGGCCGTCTGTCGTTGTGCGTGGATCGACAGGCTGTCGATTTTCGTACAGTCGAGCCCTCGCGGCGTCCCTCGCCCAATGCCTTCCCCCAGCAGCTCAAACCTCTCCCGCCACTTGAACTAGCGCATGACCGCTCCACTCGTTGCGAAGCGGCACGCGTCTTGAGTTGTAACGCAGGCGAAAGGGAGACCCCATGAGCCAGTCGAACGTCGAACGAATCATCGGCGTGCTGGTCACAGACGAAGGAGTTCCGCCGCCGGTTCGCCCGGGACCCGCGGGCCACGCTCGAGGAGCTGAAGCGGAGATCGGCGTCGAGCTGACGCGGTGCGAGCGGCACGCGCTCGAGAACCTGAACCCCAAGACCTGGCGCGCTTCGCCGACGCACTCGACGCGCGGCTGCAGAAGTCGGACCTGAAAGGAGGCGCCTCGTGACCCACGACATCCGTCCGCGCGAGATCCACAACGGCTCGCACACCGCGAGCGCCCGGATCGACCGCGACATCACGCATCGGCCGCTCGACCCTGAACACCCCGCCTGCCCCCTCGGAGGCACCCGATGAGAAAGCGCATGCTGCTGATGCTCGCCGTGGCCGCGATATTCGTGGTCGCGATCGGGCTCTGTGAAGTTCTTCCAGATCCGCGCCGCGATCGCGCAGGGAGCGCATGCTAGCGCTTCGCCGCCCGAGGCGCGTCACCACCGTGGTCGCGCGCATCGGTCGAATGGCCGGCATCGCTGACCGCGATCAGGGCCGTGGTGGCGGTCCACGGCGTCACGGTGAGCGCGGACTTGCCGGGGATCGTAGAAGATCGGCTTCGACTCCGGACGGCACGTCGGCGCGGGCGATATGCTGCTCCGGCTCGACACTCGCCAGGAACAGGCGCAGCTCGCCGCCGCCGAGGCGCAGCGCACCCGGCTCAGCTCAATCTCGAGCGCGTAAGAAGCTGCTGACCACCGGCGCCATCGCCCAGGCCGAGTACGACCAGCTCAGCGCCACCGCACAGCAGGCGGAAGCCGGCGTCGGCGCATTCGCGCGAACCATCGATCGCAAGACGATCCGCGCGCTGCTCGCGGGCGTGCTCGGCATCCGCCAGGTGAACCTCGGGCAGTACCCGCACCGGCGGAGATCCGATCGTGCCGCTCCAGTCGATGGACCCGGTGTACGTGAACTTCTCGCTGCGCCGCAACAGGACGTCACCATGCTCCGGGCCGGGTCGGCGGTCGAGGTCCGCGCCGACCAGGGCGCGCACACCGCGACGGGCCGGATCACGGCGATCAACTCGGTGATCGACGAGGCGACGCGCAACGTCGAGGTCCAGGCCGACGCTCGAGAACCCGCGCGGCGTGCTCCGGCCCGGCATGTTCGTCGACGTCTCGATCGTGATCGACCGCGACCGTCAGGCGATCGCGCTGCCGGCGTCGGCGATCAGCTACGCCCCCTACGGCAACTCGGTGTTCGTGGTCACCACCATGAAGGATCCCAGAGGGCAAGACCTACCGCGGCGTGCGCCAGAGTTCGTGAAGCTCGGCGACGCCACGGCGACCAGGTCGCGGTCGTCACCGGCGTCAAGTCCGGCGAGGAAATCGTGCTCCTCGGGCGTGTTCAAGCTGCGCAACGGCGCGGCGGTGCTGGTCAACAACGCGACGCGGCCGTCCAACGACCGCGCGCCGAAGCCGGAGGACAGCTAGATGAAACTGACCGATCTGTTCATCCGCCGGCCGGTCCTGGCCATCGTGGTCGAGCCTGGTGATCCTGATCGCCGGCGTGCAGTCGATCCGCTCGCTCAGCGTGCGCCAGTTCCCGCGCAGCGACGTCGCGCGTGGTCTCGGTCACGACCGCCTACGTCGGCGCCAACGCCGACCTGGTGCGCGGCTTCATCACCACGCCGCTCGAGCGCGTGATCGCGAGCGCCGACGGCATCGACTACATCGGAGTCGTCGAGCGCCCAGGGCGTGAGCACGATCACCGTTCACCTCAAGCTCAACTACGACACCAACGCCGCGCTCACGCAGGTCCAGTCCAAGGTGGCGCAGGTGCGCAACGACCTGCCGCCCGAGGCCGAGGCGCCGATCATCGAGCTCCAGACCGCGGACGCGCAGTTCGCGGCGATGTACATCGGATTCTCCTCGAAGGACGCTCGATCAGAACCAGATCACCGACTACCTGACCCGCGTGGTGCAGCCCAAGCTGAGCGCGGTGGCCGGCGTCCAGCGCGCCGACATCCTCGGCAGCCGCACCATTCGCGATGCGGGTGTGGCTCAAGCCCGAGAAGATGGCGGCGATGGGCATCTCGGCGTCGCAGGTGCGTGACGCCCTGGCCGCGAACAACTATCTCTCCGCGCTCGGGCAGACCAAGGGCTCCATGGTCACCGTGAATCTGGTCGCCAACACCAATCTCAAGACGCCGGAGGAATTTCAGCGGCTGGTGGTCAAGGAGGAGCATGGCGACGGTGGTGCGGCTCGGCGAGCATCGCCGACGTCGTGCTCGGCGCCGAGAACTACGACCAGGACGTGCGCTTCGACGGCCAGGACGCCACCTTCATGGGCATCTGGGTGCTTCCCACCGCCAACGCGCTCGACGTGATCCGCCGCGTGCGCGTCGCGATGACCGACGTCCAGAGCCAGCTTCCGGTCGGCATGAAGGCCGGGATCGCCTACGACTCCACCACGTACATCGAGAACGCGCTCCACGAGGTGCTGAAGACCCTGACCGAGACGCTGCTCATCGTCGTGCTGATCATCTTCCTGTTCCTCGGCTCGTGGCGGGCGCTGATCATCCCGGTGGTGGCGATCCCGATCTCGCTGATCGGGGCGGTGTTCCTGATGCAGGTCGCCGGGTTCACGATCAACCTGCTGACCCTGCTCGCGATCGTGCTGTCGGTGGGGCTCGTGGTCGACGACGCGATCGTCATGGTCGAGAACGTCGAGCGCCACCTGCCGAGGGAAGTCGCCGTTCCAGGCGGCGATCCACGCGGCGCGCGAGCTGGTCGGTCCGATCATCGCGATGACGATCACGCTGGCGGCGGTCTACACGCCGATCGCGATCCAGGGCGGCCTCACCGGCTCGCTGTTCCGCGAGTTCGCGCTTCACGCTGGCCGGCGCGGTGCTGGTGTCCGGCGTCGTGGCGCTGACGCTGTCGCCGATGATGGGATCCAGCTGCTGCGGGCCGGCGACACCGAGCGCGGCTTCGCCGGCTGGGTCAATCACCGCTTCGACCGGGTGCGCGACTTCTACACGCGGACGCTGGCGGGAACGCTGCGCTACCGGCCGGTGGTGCTCACGCTGTGGGGATCGTGCTGCTCCTGATTCCCGCCCTCTACCTGTTCTCGCAGCGCGAGCTGGCGCCCGCCGAGGATCAGGGCGTGATCTTCGGCATCATCCAGGCGCTCACCCAACGCCACGCTCGACCAGACGCGGCTGTTCACGGCGGCGGTCAACGACGTCTACCAGGCGATGCCCGAGTACCAGAGCACGTTCCAGATCACCTACCCCACCGGCGGCTTCGGCGGCATGGTGACCAAGCCCTGGAGCGATCGAGGCAGCGGCACCCAGGAGCTCCAGATGGCCTCGGCCGCCGGCTTCTCGAAGATTCCCGGCGTGCGGGTGATCTCGCTGGTGCCGCCCTCGCTGCCCGGCGGCGGCAGCTTCCCGGTCGATCTCGTGATCGCCTCGACCGCCGAGCCCGAGCAGCTGGTCGCCTTCGCCAACCAGCTCGTGCAGAAGGCCTACGCGAGCGGGATGTTCATGTTCGCCGACGCCGATCTCAAGTTCGACCAGCCGCAGACCGAAGTCGTGTTCGACCACGACAAGGTGCGCGCGCAGGGCGTCGACCTGGCCCAGGCGGGGCGCGACCTCTCGACCATGCTGGGCGGGAACTACGTCAACCGGTTCAGCATCCAGGGCCGGAGCTACAAGGTGATCCCGCAGGTGAAGCGCACCGAGCGGCTGACGCCGGATCAGCTCAGCAACATGTACGTCACGGGGCGCGACGGCAAGCTGGTGCCGCTGTCGACCTTCGCCACGCTCCGGACGACCACGGAGCCGCGCGAGCTCAAGCGGTTCCAGCAGCTCAACGCGGTGCGCATCCAGGGCGTGATCCCGCCGCCGGTCTCGCTCGACAAGGCGCTCGGCTACCTCGAGGGCGAGGCGAAGAAGATCGCTGCCGCGGGGTTACACCATCGACTACGCCGGCGAGTCGCGTCAGCTCCGCACCGAGGGCAGTCGCTTCCTCGGCATCTTCCTGCTGTCCGCGTTGCTCATCTATCTCGTGCTCGCCGCGCAGTTCGAGAGCTTCCGCGATCCGTTCGTCGATCATCGCCGGCTCGGCGCCGCTCGCGATCTTCGGCGCGCTGCTGTTCTCGTTCCTGGGTCTCACCTCGCTCAACATCTACAGCCAGGTCGGGCTGATCACGCTGGTCGGCCTGGTGGCGAAGAACGGGATCCTGATCGTGCAGTTCGCCGAACCACCTGCAGGAGTCCGGCCTCGACAAGCTGCGCGCCGTGATCGACGCCGCGGGCACGCGGCTGCGGCCGATCCTCGATGACCACCGCCGCCACCGTGTTCGGGCACCTGCCGCTCGTGTTCGCGCGTCGGACCGGGCGCCGGCGCGCGCAACAGCATCGGCATCATGCTCGTGAGCGGCATGATCATCGGCACCGCTCTTCACCCTGCTGCGTCGTGCCCGTCGATCTACATGCTGATCGCGCGCGATCGAGAAGGCCGTGGTCGAGGAGGCCGCGGAGGGACGTGGTGGACGACGCCCCGGCGCGGACGATGGGCGTGCCGCAGATCCCTCGGAGGCGCCGGCGCACGCCTGACCGCCGACCATCGCGAGACGAACCTCGAACCGGGGACGGCCGCCGTCCCCGGTTTCGCTGGGCGACTGCTTCGGCGCGGCACTCCCCTGCTGCCGGGTCTCGTGCCGCCGGCGTCACCGCTTCGGACTGCGCTGCGTGCGTGCGCGCTGCGCGCGGTGGATCACTCGCCAGCGCGCATCGCGCTCGGCGCGCACCCGCTGGTCCTGCTTGGCCGCGAGCCATTGCAGCTCGCGCTGCAGCTTGCGCCAGCTCGCCACCCGCTCGGGCTCGAGCGCTCCCGAGCGTTCGGCCTCGAGCACCGCGCAACTCGGGCTCGCCCTCGTGCCGGCAGTCGCGGAACCGGCACGTGCGCGCCAGCTCCGCGATCTCGGGGAACGACGGTTCGAGCGACGACTCGTCGGCCCACAGTTGTAGCTCGCGCATGCCGGGCGTGTCGATGATCCAGGCGCCCCCGGGCAACGCGATCAGCTCGCGCCGCGTCGTGGTGATGGCGACCGCGTGAGTCGTCGTCGCGCACGGCGCCGGTCCGCTCGTCGCTCCTCGCCGAGCAGCGCGTTCACGAGCGTCGACTTCCGACACCGGAGGACCCGAGCAGCGCGATCGTCCTCGCCGCCGGCAGCATGGGGCTCGAGCGCATCGAGCCCGCTCGCCGCGGTCGCGCTCACCGCGACCACCGGCACACCCGGCGTGATCGCCTCGATCTCGGCGACGCGCGCGTCGAGGTCTTCGGCGAGATCGGCCTTGTTCAGCACCACCACGGGTGCGGCGCCGCCGTCCCAGGCGGCGGCGAGATACCGCTCGATTCGCCGCGGATTGAGATCGTCGTCGAGCCCGGCCACCACGAACACCGTGTCGACGTTCGCGGCCACGACCTGGGACTCGGTGGTCTCCCCGGCCTGCTTGCGGACGAACGCGGTCGCTCGCGGCAGCACGGCGACGATCACGCGCGGACCGTCGTGCTCGCCCACGCGCAGCGCCACCCAGTCACCGACCGCGGGATAGGCGCTCGGCCCGACGGCCTCGTGGCGGAAGCGCCCGCGACCTCGGCAGCTCGCTCGCCGTCCGCGGTGATGACCCGATAACGACCGCGATCCTGCCCGGAGACGCGACCCGGCTCGCAGCCCTGAACCTCACACCTGACGAACTTATCGTTCCAGCCGTCGTTCCAGCCCATGGCTTCGATCGACATGACGTGATGAACCTCTCGCGTGGAGTGGGAGCGGGCGCACGAGGCGCCGTGAAGTCCCCGGCATGGGCCACGCGTTCCGGCAGGATCGTGGAAACGAAACCGCCGCTCCTTCCGGGCGGCTGGCCGGGCACGACGGGGCGTCGCTCGCAGCGGACGGCGGAAGGCACGTGGCGTGAAAGCGGGCGAGATCAATTGCCATGTGCGCACCCTCCCGTCGTGACGGCGCGGGACGGGATGCCCCGCGACCGATGAGGAGTGAATCGTAGCCGGACGCGACGGGACACGGTCAACGGCGATTGCGGCGATTGCGGCGAGAGATTCCGTTTGATCCTCCCGACACCGCTGGATAGTCTGCCGCCGCATGTCGCTGGCAACGGAACCCGCCAAGAGCCATCCGAGATCGACGTGATCCAGGAGGTCCGCCTGGCGGTGGTGATGTACGGCGGCGTCTCGCTCGCGATCTACATCAATGGGGTGGCGCAGGAGCTGCTGAGCCTCGTGCGCTCCACCGCCACCGATGCCTCACCGCCGAAGCGCGCGGACGGCGCCGCGCCTCCCCGCGCGCGCTCATCGCCGACGAGGACCTGCGCGGCGCGGGCCGGTCTATCGCGAGATCGCCCGGCGGCTGAGCGCGCCGTACACCGTCGCCTCGCCGGACGGATCGCGGTCCGCGGACGCGACGATCCGGGTGGGGTTCGCGGTCGACATCCTGTCGGGGACGTCGGCGGGCGGGATCAACGCCATCTTCCTCGCCAAGGCCATGGCCAACGGCACCGATATGGAGAAACTGAAGGGAGCTCTGGGTGAGCCAGGGCGATCTCGATCTGCTGCTCAACGACGGGCGCTCGACCGTCGACATGCCACGAGGCTATCGCCTGAACCCGAAGCCCACCTCGCTGCTCAACAGCCAGCGCATGTCTCGTCCAGCTCCGGAAGGCGCTCGACGGCATGGACCCTCCCGATCCGGACAGCGCCCGCGCGATCGGCGACGCAAAGGCCTGGCGGCCCTTGCCCGAGTCGACGCCTCCGCCCGCAGCCCACTCGCGCGCGCCGTGACGCTGTACATCACCGCCACCGACCTTGCCGGCGTCGTGAAGCCGATCCAGCTCTGGGACAAGCGCGTGTACGAGCGCGCGTACCGCGGCGTGTTCCGCTTCGTGTACGATAACGACGGCATCAGCCAAGATTAGCGCCACGACTTCCGCCCGGTCGACAATCCAGTTCCTCGCGTTCGCGGCCCGCTGCACCTCGTCGTTCCCCGTCGCCTTCGAACCGATGATGCTCGACGACATCCTCGAGGTCTCGCCCGCCGGCCAGCACGCCCGTCTGCGGGACGACATGATCGAGTGGCGCCGGTTCTTCGGCCGTTACCTCCCCAAGCCGGACGAGCGCGCGTCGCAGCGCAGCTTCGGCGACGGTGGGTATCTCGACAACAAGCCGTTCGGCCCATGCGATCGATGAGCTGCAGTACCGCCGCGCCGAGACGCTGGTCGATCGCAAGCTGATCTACGTCGAGCCGGCGCCCGGAACCCCGAGCTCGAGGGCGAGGTGCTCCAGCGGCCCACACGCCATCGAGAACCTGGCACTCGCCGCCGTTCACGCTGCCGCGCGCCGAGACCATCCGCGAGGACCTCGAGCGCATCCGCTCGCGCAACAGGCTGATCGAGCGCATCTCGCGCGCGACGCGGAACATCGACCAGGACGTGGCCGAGGTTCCGCGGGACAGCCGGGAGATCCCCCGGCGACGACTGGGACCCACCTCTGGCTCCACGATCAGATCGAGAAGTACGGACCGAGCTGCGGCCCGTGCCATCGGCTCAAGGTCGCCGCACTGACCACCGACCTGGCGGAGATGATCACTCGGGTCGCGGGCCACGATCCCGACAGCCAGGAGTGCGACGCGATCCGCCTGCTGGTGAGCGCCTGGCGACAGGGGCGCTACGACACCAAGCCCCTGCGCGAACGCGCCGGGGATCCTCTCCGAGAACCGGCTGCTGATCGACTTCGACCTCGGCTACCGCCTGCGACGCATCGGTTTCTCCGCTCGCGCATCGACATGCTGCTCGCCGGCCAGAGCGTCGCCCGCCGATCTGATTCGGACCATTGTCGGCGATGCGGGCTCCCGGACGATGCTTGCGCCTCGTTTCGCGCCGCGGTGCCCCGCGATCTGGGACCCTCCGCGAGACTCTGGGCCGCGTGCACTGAACCTGCGGGTCACGGCGCGACGGCTGCGGTCCCCTATCGACAGGCCCGCTCTGCGGCCCGCTCGAAAGCTCGAGATCTCCGGCGACCAGCTGGTCTCCCTCCTCCGGCATCCCGATCCCAAGCGAAGGGCGGTCGCGGCGGCGGACCTGCTCCCAGGCGCACCGCGGACCGCTCGAGCCACGGTCGACAAGCTGTGCGGCGTGCTCAAGGAGCAGCTCGAGAACGCCTCCCGCACCTGCCGGTCCGCGCTCGACGCCCCGGATCCGAATCATCCGGAACGTGCCCGCGTGACGGCCTACCCTCGCGCGTTGCTGACAACACCTACGACTACTACGACATCGTGCTGTTCCCGATGCAGTACGGAACCGAGTTCGGCGAGGCCAGCCCGTTCAGCCGGTGCGCGTCAGCCCGGAGGACGCGACGACCCTGATCCGCGAGTTCGACGACGCCGGCCAGCGCCGTTTGAGCAAGCTCGCGGGCACGAGCGTCGGCAACTTCGGCGGCTTTCTCGACGAGACCTGGCGCAAGAGCGACATCCTGTGGGGACGGCTCGACGGCGCGGATCGCCTGATCCACCGCGCTGCTGTCGACCTCGAGCGTGCGTCGCCGCTCGAGATCGAGGATCTGGTGGTGCGCGCGCAGGCGGGCATCGTCGAGCAGACGCTCGCGAACCTGGGCGACGACGAGGCCCGCGACATGCTGGTCGAGTGCGTCATCCGCGCGAAGACCCGCGAGGACGGCCGGCGGGAGCTGTGCCGGATGCTCGACCGGCTGACCTCGACTACCGCGGCTCCGCTCGCGTCCTCGATCGTCAGGCGATCCTCGATCGCTTCGCGGATCGCTACGAGAACCACCGGAGCCTGAGACCCGAGCACGCCCTGCGGCTGATCGCGCGGGCGTCGTCGGTGTTCGGGCGCGTGCTCGACGGGCTCTCCGACCGCTACCGCTGGATCCGCCGCACGGTGCCGCAGCATCTCGTCTGGGGCGGCAGGTGCTCTGGGGATTTGTCGAGGTGGCCGTGCCCGGAGGCTTCTTCCGGATCGCCGCCGACTGGTGGTGGAAGCTGGCCTACGCGCTGACCGCGATGATGGCCCTGGTGGGCTCGGTGCTCGCCGAGACCGAGGTCCGTAACGTCGGGCTGCTGCTGCTCGCGACGGTGCTCGTGCTCGACGTGGCCCGCCGCCTGCTGGGAACGCTGATGGTGCTCGGCGAGGGCTGGTTGCGGCGCGTGCTCACGTTGCTCGGCGTGATGGCGCTCCTGCTCCTGGGCGCCGGCGTCGGCATCGTGATCGACCGGCGGGCTGAGCGGCGCCGACGTTGGCGGCGTCTGGCCGAACCGGGTCCGGCCGTTCCTCGATCGCCTGGTGAACCAGCCCTGGTCGCTGCTCGCCGGCGTCGTCGTCGGCATCATCGTGGTCGAAGCCGTGAACCGCTTCATCGCGTGGCGGACGTATCGCCGACGCGCCCGCACCGGCTGACGCCGCTCGGGCACCCGGCCCAGCGCGTCCCCGCCCGCTTCAGCATTACCCCGACGATCGCGCGTAGCGCCCACGGCAGATCCCACCCGGCTTGGGATAGCCGTTGATCACGATCGACGGCGTCGAATCGAGATGGAGCGAATCGCGGAGCGCGACATCGCGGTCGATCTCCGCGCGCGGCCGGCCGCTCGCCTGATCGGCGAGCACGCGTCCGGTATCAGAGCCCGATGTCGGAGAGCCGGCCCCGCACCGTGGACGGCGTGACGCGGAGGAGCGGAATGCGGCCGGACACGTAGTCGTGGTACTCCCCAGAACTTTCCCTGCAGCTGGGCGGCGGCGCCGGTCTCGGCCAGCCAGCAGTCGTCGGCGATCGATGTCGCGCCGGTTGGGCGGGCACGCAGGCGTTGGTCGCAGCGGCGAGTTCAGGTAGATCTCGCGGATCGCGTCGGGATGATCGCGTCGCAGGCGGATCAGGCTCCCGGCCAGCGCATCGACACCAGCTGCACTGGAAGTCGGCCGCGACCACGATCGTGAGCGGCGTTCTCCGGCCCGCGCGCGGGCAGGCCCGCGAAGCGCGACATCGGATCGGCGGGCGGCTGGCTCAGCGTCGCCAGGGCACTGGCTGGTGTACCTCCCTGCTGGACGTCGGCGCGGACCTCGGCGCACGATGCGGCGTCGTGAGCACCAGATGCGCGGTGGCGGCGCCGGCCGATCACCGAGCAGCAGCACGACGCGGGCTTCACGGCAGATGCACTGCGTCGCCGGCCGGGGCTGGCATCGCGCGGTCGCCACCGCGGAGCAGCGACGCGCCAAAGGAGAGCTCCGCGGTCGGCCGCAGTGCAGGCCGCCCCGGAAGGCGATCGCGAGCGCGAGGTTCAGGACGTAGGTCGCGATGCAGCTGGCGCAGAGCGCGCCGATCTGGGTGAGCCATCACCACGATCAGGTAGGTGTCGAAGATCGGCGCGACCGCGGCGAGCAGCGCGCCCCGGTCGCCAGCACCGGCGCGTTCCTCCTCCGGCAGGCGGAAGCAGCAGGAGCGAGGTCCCGGCCATCACGATGTGAGAAGAGGAGTCCAGCAGTAGGCCACCGGCATGCCGAGAACATCCACGCCGCCGGGTGCGCCGCCGCGGGTTGCGAGTCGAACCGACCGGCGCCGCTGCAGAGGAAGCCCTCGGCGTGGTTGCCCTCGAACACCGTGAGGTGCTCGCCGAGAGAGCGATCGAGGCGATCCGATCAGCGACGAGATCAGCGCGATCCAGCGAAGCGTGCCGCCATTCCGGGTCATGGGCGAGCTGCCTGAGCCTCCTCGTGGGTGAGCCCGCGCGCTACCGAGCGTTGCACACTGAGGAGTCGACGCGGTCGCCCTCAAGAGGACCGGGGCGCGGCCGCGCGCCCGCGGCCTCCCACGCGCAGGACCCAGCGCACCAGGGCGCGGCGGAACCAGGATGTCCGGACGCCGGAGCCTCAGGCTGCGGCGGACGAGCGCCGCGCCGCCCGCGCCACCGCCGGATCGAGACGTGGGCTGCGTGACAGCTCGTCGAACTCCGCGATGCGGTCCGGCGTCTTGCGCAGCGCGTACGACCTTCGCGGCGAGCGCGTCCTGTCCCGCGAACACCTGGGGCGGGCGAGCGCGCCGCAGTCCTCGAGCACGAGCATCGCGAGCACGCACTGGCGCAGCGCGAGCAGTTCCCGGTCGGTGCGAAGTTCTGCCAGCACACCCGGAGGTGCTCGAGCCACCCAGCGGCTCGTCGGCGATCGCGCGCAGCTTGTCGACGCGACGGATGCCGCGACCCGCGTGCGCACCACGGTGCGGCTCGACGACCACAGGGGATCGATGCGCCAGTGCGAGGCCCCACGGGATGTCGCGGTCTCCCGGCGGGCTGGCGGCGATGCGGACGCGACCCACGACGCCGGCGAGCAGGTGCGCGACGCCGCCGAGGCACGCCGCCGTGCGCGCTCCCAGGGCATGCCGTCGACCAGCGGATGGTCGCGAACGTCGGTGCGGACCACCGCCGCGCGCGCGCCGCACGCCGCGGCGACCTCGCGCACGCTGGACTCGACCGCCGCGGCACGGATGCGGTCGGCGTTCCGGAAGTCGAACCCGTGAAGCGTCACGAGCCATCGCGTGCCGGATCTCGCCGCGCAGGAGCTCGTGGAAGGAGTCCACCCGCCGCTGAAGAACAGCGCCGGTCGGCGCGTCCGTCGCGGGCGCGGGACCCGGCGCGCCGCGCGGCGCACGCCTCGGACGCGAGCACGTCCGGACGATAGCCCCACCAGCGCCGCGCGGTCGACGCGATCGCCCGGACGTTCATCGCCCAGGTCGGGTCGACCGGTCCCGGCGGCACGAGCGCCATGCGATGGTGGAGCGCCGGCAGCAGGAACAGCGCCGGCGAACGCCTCCGGCGAGGGCACCGAGCTCGAGGTCGGCGAGGCGAACGCGACCGGATGGCCCCCGGCCTCGGCGTCGAGCCGGTGTTCGGACCCGCCGCGGGTGGCGCGGATCGCGCCGAGCGCGAGCTGCGCTCATCCGCGGTCGCGGGCGTGGCGCCGCGCTCGGGCCGGGCAGCGGAGACGACGTGCGCTTCATCGCCCCTTGTTCTGCCACATCGGACGGGCCGCCGCAACGACCGAGGCGGCGCCGACCGGGCTTTCGTCGACGCCGCCACCATCGCCGGACGTGCGGTCGACTCACGACAACTAGAAGCGGGCGGTCAGCGTCCCCTCGAACACGTCGTTGAAGAAGTCGCGCACCGGGCGCCACGCGACGTCGAGGCCAAACCGGGAGTCGCCGGCTTGAAGGTGAGGCCCGCGCCGAGGGCCACGCCCTGGAACAGATCGTCGCCGCTGCCGATGCTCCCGTGATCCTCGCCGGTGACGGGATCGGTCGTGCTGTTCCAGACTGCCGAACCACGAGCCACGCAGGGCGTAGGCGTCGCGATAGGTCCACTCGGCGGCTCCGGTGACGTGGTCGCCGGTGAAGTTGTTGTTCTGGAACGCGCCCATCAACCGGAGCGACTGGGCGTTCTGCCGATAGACCTCGTAGGTGGCGCCCAGCGAGAAGAACGAGGGCATCTCGAACTTCGCGGTGGTGAACTTGACGATGCGATTCGACGCCGACGGCTCGGCGCCGGGCGGCAGCACGCTGACCCCGAGGTCCTCGCCGTCGAACGCCATCGCGCCGCCGAAGTTCTTCATCGCGATCGAGAGGCCGAGCCCGCGCCATCCGGTGTCGTACTGGGCGCCGAAGTCCAGCGCGAGCCCGCTCGCGTTCATGCTCGCGATGCGCTCGTTCACGTAGTTCACCGTGGCGCCGAAGTTCACGCGATCGGTGAACGCTCGTCCCCACGACAGCCCGAGCACGGAGAAGGTCGGATTCAGGATCTCGCCGGTGCCGTCCGGCGCCTGCTCGGTCGTGACGACGACGTCGCCCGCGGAGAGCGACCTTGGCGCCGAATCCGAGCACGCCGAGGTTGCCGGCGCGGAACCCGACGGCGGCGTAGTTGAGCTTCATGTCCGCGAAGTACTGCGTGTGACTGAAGAGCGCCTCCGTGCCCTCGAGACGGGCGAGGCCGGCCGGGTTCCAGTAGAGCGCGTCGACGCCCGAGGCGGTTCCGGCGCAGCCGGGTCCAGTGCGTTACGCCGCGCGCGCCCACCGGGATCAGCAGCTCGGTGGCGCCGCCCGTCCCCTGTCGCTCCGACGAGCCGGCGCGGGCCGCCGGGATCGCGGCCGCGACCCCGAGGACGGCCGCGAGCGCGGCGACCAGGAGCGGCCGGACCCGGCGCGCCGCGATGGGAATTCGAGATGCGAACATGGCCACGTTCCTTTCAGAAATTGTTGAGGCGTTCTTTTTCCATGAACACCACGAGACGGCCGCGCACCGCGGCCGATCCCGGCGCCTCGATGTGATAGACGTACCACGCCGCTGCCCACCGGCAGGCCCTGCTGGGTCTGGATGTCCCACTCCAGCACCGACGTGCCCGCGTCGTTCTTGTCGAGCGTGCGGATCAGCTGACCCGCGAGGTTGAAGATCCGGATCGTGCATTGGGCCGGGCAGTTGGTGAACCGGATGCGGCGGTTGAACTGCGTCTGCTCGTAGGCCGAGTGGGCGTAGTAGGGATTCGGAACCGCTCGGATCATGGCGCTGGACACCGCACTCGTGGGCCGCTGCACCGTCACCGGCACCGCCTTGAGCGGCGATTCGAGCACCGCGGTTGGCCGGAGCCGACACGTTCACGGCGTAGGACGTCACCGCGAAGTAGTAGTCGGTCGCGTCCTTGAGCGACGTCCCGTTGATGCGGTCCTCGGTGGTGACGTGAAATCACGGATGCCGTTGTCGGCGCCGTGCGCGACCACCGCCGACAGCAGGATCTCGCAGTTGGTCTCGTCGAGCTTCTTGTCGAACACCTCGCGCACGCCGTTGGCCGAGTCGTACACCGCCACCAGCTTCCACGGACCGGCGATGGTCGCGCCCTGGTAGACGTTGTAGCCCTCGAACGAGTAGCCCGGGGCAGCGAGGCGCTCGCGGCCACGTCGCCCCACGACAGCCGGACAATGCCGTGGTCCGACTGAGCGCTCACCACCGGCGTCGGGGCGCCGGCGGGATCCGCTCGATCGCGAAGCCGAGGTCGTAGGCCTCCTGCGCGACGTCGTCGTTGAACTTGAGCGCCTTGATCGACGAGAGCCGGTCGCCGCACTGGCCCACCATGATCGCGACGATCACCGTCTGCGAGTCGCCGGGCAGCATGCGGAACGGTCCCGACGACATGAAGAAGCGGCGATCGGCGGGATTGGTGTCGACCCAGTTGCGCGACGGCAGTCCGGACAGGTCGCCGGCCACCATGAACCGCGTCGTGTTGCCGAACGGATCGACGATCGGCGTGCCGTTGCCGTTGATGCCGGTCATGTAGTGGTAGGTCTCCCCGCCGCCAGCGGGTCGGTGCCGTTGATGTACTTGGCGAACGAGGCGAGGCCGAGCGTGTCGCCCGGCGGCACCACCGGCCCCTGCAGGAAGTCGATGCCGAGCGCGGGCGGGATGTCGCCGTAGACGTCGTCGCGGTTGGTGCCGTTGTAGACGAACCCCATCGACCGCGGATGACCGTTGAGATCCGGCAGCGTGTCACAACCCACGAGATCGTCGGTGAACTGTCCGAGATCGGCGTCGGCCCACTGCGAGACGAACACCGAGTCGAGGACGTTCGTGCCCCGGTTCGAGAACTTGTACTTGACGAAGATCGTGTTGCCGAGCGATCCGAGCCGGTCGAACGCGAAGGTCGTCTGCTCGACCTGGATCCCGAGCGGGGCGGTGCTGGCGGCCTCGTTGGTATGGGCGTCCGGATCGGCGTCGTTGTAGACGCACCACAGCATCATGTCGCCGAGGACGTCGGGACCCTCGACGTCGACGGAATCGCCCGCCGCCGGCGTCGACGTGTTGGGCAGCCGCCACATCCGCGTCGGGGCCCCGAACGGCTTGGCGCCGTTCAGGTACTCGCTCCACGAATGATGCCCGAGCGGATCCTCGCCGCGATCGAAGCTGGCATCGGGGTTGTCGACGTGGGCGGTGTCGCTGGCCGAGCCGCGGTAGCGGACCACCTTGTAGACGATCAGGCGCGGATCGCCCGGCGGATCGGTCAGGCCGCCGCCGAGCATGCGTCCCGGCCGATATTCCTGATCGTATTCGGCGACGGCGAGCCGGGTCTCCTCCGACCTTGGCGCCGACCCAGAGCCCTGCCGCGTAGACCGCCGTCTTGGCGGTGTGGTTCGGGCAGAACAGTCCCCCGTTGTAGTTCCCGGCCAGGTCGTAGCCAAAGGCTCCATTGTTGACGACGAACATGTTCAGGTTGTTCACGTCGATCCGCCGATCGACATCGAGCGTGGCCACCGCTCGGGGGTCGCGACGCGCCGCGCACCGGCGCTCCGGGCCGGGACGGCCGTCCGGCCTCGACGCTGCCGGCGGCGAACACGATCGCCGCGAGCGTCACGAGCCCTCCCAGCACTCTTGTCGGGTATCTCATCTCGAACTCCTCCTCGATCCTCGGGTCACCCGGTCAGAAGCCGGTGCGCAGGCCGAAACGCACCAGGCGCGGGTTTCCATACTTGCTGGGTCGCTCTCCGCCAGCTGGTAGAGGGCCTGACCGTCCCTGCCGTTGGCGGCCGCGTTCTGGAGGTAGCCCTGTCCGTCGTTGGTGTGCAGCCAGCCCGTGGTCTCGGGCGATCCGGTCGACGAGTACACGGTGTAGGCGTTGCGGTCGTCGAACACGTTGAGCACCCAGACGAAGGCCTGCATCGACAGACCCGAGAAGCCGAAGCCCTTGGTCGCCTTGACGTCGAGCGTCTGCGTCCACGGTCCGTAGCGCGAGTTGAGCGGTCCCGCGAGCAGCGAGGAGACGGCGGCGAGCGTCAGCTCGTTGAACGGCTGGGTCGGCGTGTAGGGCGTGCCGCTGGCGACGTTGTAGAGCACGTTGACGCCGACGTTCTGGAACAGCCGCCAGTCCTTCCACAACGGTCCCTCGCCCCGGCCGAGGCTCCAGTCCATGTTGAGCGACAGCTTGTGGCGCTGATCGAAGTCGAGCGGCGCGGTCTGCTTCGGCGGCTCGCTCGCCAGCCAGGCCACGTTGCGTTGCGTCTGCGACACCGAGCCCGTGCCCTGCGCGTACGACAGGCTGTAGTTCGCGCTGCCGGAAACGTGGCGCCTGGGCCGCATCGCGAAGCCGACGTCGACGCCCTTGATCGTGGCGAAGTCGCGGTTGCGGAAGGTGGTGAAGCTCTTCGGCGACGACGGGATGTTGGTGGATCTCGACCAGGTCCTTCACGTCCTTGTAGTAAGCGGTGACGTCGAGGCGGATGTGATCGCTGATCTCCCGCTGCATCCCGACCTCGTAGGCCGTGGTGCGCTCCGGCTTGAGGTTGGGATTGCCGAACGGAACGAAGTAGCCGCCGGTGTTGAGCTTGTACTCGAGGAACCGGTAGGACGGATACAGGTCTTGAAGGTTCGGCTGCTGGAAGAACTTTCCGTAGTTGAAGCGCAGCAGCGTCTTCTCGTCGAGCGGGAACAAGATGCCGAGCCGCGGCGAGATCCTCGAGTACACCCGGTTGGGCCCCAGGTCCTCGGCGTCGAGCGAATCGGGGTACGGCCCCTCCTCGAGCGGACTCAGATCGTTCCGCAGCGCCGCGGTCGCGGGATCGATGTAGTCGTAGCGCAGCCCGGCGTTGACCACGACGCCCTCGCGCTCGAACTTGTCCTGCGTGTAGAGCGACCACACCTTCGGGTGCTTGGGCCCGTCCTTCGAGTCGTCGCCGTTCTCGACGACCTTGACCCCGCGTCACCGCGCCGGTGGAGTCGTAGTCGTAGACCAGGTCGTAGCCGTAACCGTCCCAGCTGCTGTCGAACGCGCTCGTGCCCGGCAGGCTGGTCGGCCGGTAGCTCTGGAGATACCGCAGCGTGTGGCGCTGGAAGTCCCCGCCCGCCTTGAGCTGGTTGTGCGCGGTGATCTGCGCCGTGTAGCTGGCCTGGGTGCCCCAGTAGGTGGAGGAGCGCTGCAGGTAGCTGTTCACGATGTGGCCCGGGCTGTAGAACATCGGAATGTCGGAGTCGAACCGCGGGTTCGAGGCGATCGGGTAGTCGCTCAGGTTGTCGAACGCGATCCCGTCGCCGCGCTTGCGCGAGGTCTGGAACCAGCTGAAGCCCACGTTCCAGAACGCCTTGGACGACAGCACGTGGTTGTAGGTCGCGTTGTAGGACTGGTTGCGATCCAGGTAGCGCGGCGTGTGCTCGAGGTCGAACAGGTAGGCGTTCGAGAACTCACGCCAGTCCTCTTCCGAGAGCAGGGCGCCGAGCTTCACGGTCTGGTGGTCGCTCGCCTCCCAGGTGACCTTGCCCCTGTCCGGTCCAGCCGAGCGACGAGTTGTAGGGCGTGAGGTCCGTGTCGAGACCCATCGCCTCGAGCTGCTGGTTGAACACCGGCGAGTGGTAGGTCGAGTACCGATCCCTCAGCCACCGCCGCTCGCCCGAGAGAAAGAAGTTGAGGTTCTTCGCTCCCGGCACCACCGGTCCGCCGAGCGAGCCGGCGTAGAGGTTGTAGTCGGTCCGCGGCGCCTGGATCCAGTTCCCGCTCACGGCGTCCGGAGACCGCCTCGAGCGAGCCGAAGTAGCGATCGCGTCCTTCGCGGGTGATGACGTTGACCGCGCCGGACATGATCCGTCCGTACTCGGCGTTGAAGCCGCCGGTCATCAGCGACGACTTCCTGGATCGCGTCGTTGTTGATCGCGGTGCTCGACGTTCCGGTCAGCGGGTCCTGCTGCGAGAACCCGTCGACGTAGTAGGCGACCTCGTTCGGACGACCGCCGCGGACGATCAGCGTGTTCTGGCTCTGCGACTCGGCGTCGATCTGACGGTGGAAGTTGACGACGCCGGTCTGCTGTGCGGCGGCGTCGCGATAGCCGCGCGTCGGCAGCTTCTGGATGTCGTCCGCGCTCAGCACGCGCGTCGTCCCGGTCGCGTCGCGTCTGCAACAGCGGCCGCGTCGCCTCGACGTGCACTTCGCTCGATCTGCACCGCCTCGGTCTCGAGCGTCGCGTCGAGCGTGGTGGTGAAGTCCGGCGTGATCATCACGCGCTCGGCGGCGAACGACGCGTAGCCGAGCAGGTTGATGCGCACGAGCTGCGCGCCTCCCGGCACGCCGACGATGACGTAGTGGCCGCTCTCGTCGGTGATCGCGCCGAGCCGCTGCCCTTCGATCTGGACGTTGGCGCCGACGAGCGGCTGCTTCTTCTCGTCCACGACCCGGCCCTCGAGCTTCCCGGTCGTCCCGGCCAGCGCCGGAACGATCCAGGCCGCGATCAGGACCGTCGTGGCGAGGACAAGTGAATGAAACGACCGTTGGGACATGGTCCGGACCTCCTGAATGGCGTCTGGGTGAATCTGGTCCGGCCGGGGTTTGCTGTGGCCAGACTCGAGACAGACGGCGGGCTGTACGCGGGGATGCGTGGTGGGGCTTCCCGCCCAATCTCTCTTCCGAGGAAGATCAGAAACCGTCCGTTGGCGCGGGCGTGAGGATACTCATCACGTTGGTTCGAGACTATGCCCAGCGATCTCATCGGTCAAACAAAATCCGGCAAGTTCGACCGGTGAATATGAAGTAGCACCCCCACACCTGTTTCCTCTCGGATTTAGGTTATACAATGCAATACCACCGCTTAGAGCCTTCCGACGGCCCCCGGCGGGGTGCCGGGCGCGGCAGGTCCGGCTGACCGGCGGGTTTTGGAATATCGATCTGGGCGAAATGGCTGGATGCGGGACCGCGCGATTGACGGGCAAGAGCTGCGCCAATCGTCGCGGCCCCGCCTCGTGCGGAACGCCGGTCGGCCGCGAAGAGGAGGAACGCACTTCGGCGGGAACTCGTGCGGTTTGGTGGAACCGAACTCGGACGCCAGCCCGAGCCGGAAACCGCGGCGCGACTTCACGTACGCGATCGTCCGCGCTCCCGGTGGCGGCGCGATCGGCGCCGCCCGGCCGCCGAACGATTCATCGTGAAAGGCCCACGCCTTGGCGAATCGGCCTTCCTCATCCCGCAATTCCATCTAGAATCCAGCTCGGTACCGATCAGGCGCCCGGCCTGGGTTCTCCGGTTCCACTCTCCCGGCTTCATCTCCCGATTCCATTCTCGACGGAGTGAGCCATGAAGACATCCTGGGTAGGTGGACTCGCGGGCATCTCGTTGCTGATCGGCTTCGTCGCCACGTCGCACGCAACCGGTTTCTACCGGGAGCGCGATCTGGTTTCCGATCTCGAAGGGCGCGCGGATCGGGTCGACGAGCACCTGAAGAATCCGTGGGGGCTGGCTCGGCTTCCCGACGGCGCACTCCGCGTCTCGGACGCCGACGGCAACGTGTCGACTGCCTACGATCCGCGCGGGAACCGCGTCGGGACGGTGATCGGTATCCCGCCGGATCACGAAGGCAATCCCACCGGCGTCGTGATCAACCCGTTTCCCCGCGCGTTCAAGGTGGCGAATAAGAATCACCGCTTCACCACGCGGCTGCTGTTCGTGACCGAGCAGGGCACGATCGCCGCCTACAGTCCGGAATTCGATCGCGACCGCGCGGTGCAGGTCGCCAGCGGCGAGGACGCGAGCTGCAAGGGCGTGGCGGTGGCCGACGCCAAGCACGGACCCTTCCTCTACGCCGCCAACTTCCATCGCGGCACGATCGACGTGTTCGATCGCAACTTCAATCGCGTGTGGTGGAAGGGCGCGTTCGAGGATCACGACCTCCCCGCCGACTACGCCCCTTCAACATCCAGAACCTCGGCGGCAAGCTGTACGTCTGCTGGGCGAAGCAGGACGAGGAGCGCGAGGACGAGGTCGCGGGTCCCGGCCCGGGTTCGTCGACGTCTACGACTTCAACGGCCGCCTGCTTCCGCCGCGTCGCGACGGGTGGAACGCTCAACGCGCCATGGGGGCTCGCGGCCGCTCCGGCACGGCTTTGGCCGTTTCGGCGACGCCATCCTGGTCGGCAACTTCGGCGACGGCCGCATCAACGCGTTCGCCAGGAACGGCAGGTTCCTCGGCCAACTCGAGGACGAGAAGGGCGTTCCCATCGCGATCCCAGGGCTCTGGGGACTGGCCTTCGGCGACGGGCGTTGCGGAGGGTCGCGATCAGGACGGGCGCGACGACAGGGAAGGCCGGATCGACGACCAGCGGCTGTACTCGCCGCCGGCATCAACGACGAGGAAAACGGTCTGTTCGGCTTCATCGCCGCGATCGGAGGACCGCACGGCGCCGCGGACACGCCGCCGGAGCTCGCCGCGATGGCCGCACCGCAGGCGATCGCCTTCAGCGCGCGGCATGGTCGGCGCCAACCCGGTTCGCATCGGGGACGGCGCCGGCGTCGCGTTCCGGATCACGAACGGCGATCCCGCGCCGGTCGATCTCGGCATCTTCGACGTCACCGGTCGGCTGATCGCCGAGCCGCTGCGCCGTCAAACCGTCACGGGTGAGACGACGGTGCGGTGGGACGGGCGCGATCGGAGCGGCGCCCGGGTCGACGCGGGCAGCTACTACTTCCGCGCCAGCGCGGGCCCGCGCGTCGAGACCGGACACGTGGTGATCCTGCCCCAGTCAGCATTTCGGTTCCGGGCGGGTCGTTCGCGATCCGCCCGGTTCCTCGTCGGAACGCTCTCTCGTGTCGCGAGCGCCCCGCGGTGCATAATCGGACTCGGGCCGCCGGGGTGTCACCCTCACGAGAGGCGAAGCCAGAACATGACGCTGCGTCGAAGGCTCGAGCGTGGGTGCGGGATCCCCATTGTCCTCGCGACGCTCGGCTTTCTGCTGCTCGCGACACGGCCCGGACGTGCCGGGACCGACGACCCGCTGTTCCCGATGCTGGTGCGCATGAACACCTACTTCCACCAGCACGAGGTCGATGGCGTCACGCTCGATTCGCGCTACGATCTGGCGCCGAGCGAGGTGATTCGCCTGTCGGTCGTCTCGCAGCTCCTCGGCTACGAGGAGCTCTACCGCGCGTATCGCCGCAAGAGCTTCCGTCGCGACATCGTCGAGCGCGCCGACTACCTGGTCGATCGCTTCGACGACGTCGGGTCACCCGCCTCGCCGTTCGAGGGCATGCTCGGCCTGGCGCTGCTCGAGGCGGACCAGGCCGTCGGCGATCCGCGTTATCGGGCGAAGGGCGAGATCGTGATCGGCCGTCTGGAAGCCCTCCCGCCTCGCAAACGGTGCTCAACGGCGGGCTGATGGCGGCGATGGCGCTGGCCCGGTACCACCAGATGACCGGCGACCCGACGCCCGCGCGGCGGCGCGTCCTCGACATCCTCGACGAGCTGTCCTTCAGCCAGAACGCGGACGGCAGCTTCCCGCACTGGTGCCACGGCTCGACCGACATCCACTACACCGCGTGGATGGCGATGGAGCTGATCCTGATCCGCCGCGTGATCGACCATCCGGCGATCGGGCCGATGCTGGACCGCATGCGGACCTTCCTCGAGGGCGCGTCGACGCGAACGGAAGGACGCGGTACGAGGAGCCGTGCGAGGACTATCCCGGCTGCACGATCTACTACTACAGCATTGCCACCGGCTGCACGATCGACTACGACACGCGCGCCTTCACCAACGAGCAGGGCTACCTGGCGCTGCTGTTCGACGAGCTGCACTCGCCGCGCTACGCCGACGTGATGAGCTTCTTCGCCTCGCTCGAGAACGCCGGCACGTTCAAGGACAAGTGGGACTTCTGGCCGACTCCCGACGATCCCTACTATCCGTGGACCGTCGCCGACACCTCGGTGGTCAACATGAGCGTCATCTTCTGGTCGCTCTCGGCGGCGCAGAGCGCACGGCATGCGCGTGATCCCTCGGGGCAGGTCTGGGGACCCGGACGCCGAGGACAAGGAGGTCCCGCTCACGCTCGAGACCGGCCGCGGCGCGCCGCGCGCGGCGCCGCGCGGCCGCGAGCCGGTGGTCGTTCGAGGTCGAGCGAGTCGACGCCGGGTCGACACGCATCCGCATGACGCTTCCCGCGCCCGCGCGCGCCGTGATCACGCTCCACGACGCCGCCGGTCGGCTCGTGCGCACGCTCGCCTCGGGAGAGTTCGAGGCCGGCCCGCACGTCATCGCCTGGGACGGGCGCGACGAGGCCGGTCGCGACTGCGCGAGCGGCCTCTACTTCGCGCGCGCGCGCGCCGCCCGGTGGAGCGGCGTGGCGCGAATCCTGCGCGTGCGCTAAGTTCCCACGCCGCCGCGGCACGCGGCCGTGCGGACGCCGACGCGGAACTGTATGCTGGGGCGTCCGGGCGATCTCCCCTCAGTGCGCCACGCGGCGAACTCATTCGAGAGGAACATGAACGATTCGAACTTGGAGAGCGAGAAACCCGAGGCTGGCAAGACAGAGGGTTCCGCGTCGGGCGTTTGGCTGCCGCCACGACTGCGCGAGAAGCTCGAGGGTGGTAGCACCCCGGGCGGAGCGGACGACTGGTCGCCGAAGCGTCAATCACCGATCCCGGCGATCCTCATCACGCTCGTCTTCTTGGGGATCGGCGCCTGCGGCATCGCCATGTGGCGCTCGTCGGCCGCCAAGACCAAGGCCCGCGAGGCCGCGGTGGCCGCCGCGCAGGCCGAGCGCGACCGCGCGGACTCGCTCGCCGGGGTCGCGCGCGCCGAATCGCTCGCCGCGCATCGCGACTCCTCGGCCCTCGCCACGGCGACGAGCGGCCTTCCGCCCACGACGGGACCCTCGGGCCTCAAGCATCCGGCTCCGGCTCCGGCTCCACCGCCGACCGCCAAAGCGCCTCCCACGGCCGCGGCGGCCGCACCCACCACCGCTCCAGCCGACGCGCCACCCAAGACCGCGGCGAGCACCGGCTACGGCATCCTCGTCGGCACCTACCTGTTCGAGGACAAGGCGAACAGCGAGCGCGACCGCCTGAGCGGCCTCACCGGTCTGCCGGGCATCGTCAACGCGACGGGAAGCTCGTCCAACTTCGCCGTGATCCTCGGCAACTTCAGTAGCCGCAAGGCAGCGGCGGCGAAGGCCGGGGCGCTCGTCGACTCGAGCGTGGTCACGCAGGCGCAAGTGGTCGCACGGCCGAAGTAGAAGGCCGCGACCGGAATCCGCTCGGGCGGTCGCGCTACTTGAGGTCGGCCTTGGCGCCGTCGACGGGTGCGAAGGGTTCCGCGCGACCGCCGATCGAGCGGGCCAGAACTGCTCGACCCGAGCGTAGAAGTCGAGGCGGTTCTCCGGACGCACGAAGCCGTGGCCCTCGTCGGCGTAGACCACGAAGTCGACCGGCAGCCCACGGGACCGCATCGCGTCGACCAGCCGGGTCGATTCGCCGAGCGGGACGCGCGGATCGTTCGCGCCGTGCCCGACGAGCAGCGGTGAGCGGATGCGGTCGACGTGGAACAGCGGCGAGACGCGTTGGTTGAACAGTGAGTCGCGGCCGACGTCGCCCATCCGGAGATCGAGCATGCCGAGCATCGCCGACCCGTAGGGCGGCAACGCCTCGAGCAGGGTCTCGAGGTTCGAGGGGCCCGCGACGTCGATCCCGCAGGCGTAGAGATCGGGCGTGAAGGTGAGCCCGGCCAGCGCCGCGTAGCCGCCGTAGGACGTTCCCATGATCGCAACCCGCTTGGGATCGGCGTATCCCTTGGCGATGGCCCAGGCGACCGCGTCGGTGAGATCGTTCTGCATGGTGCCGCCCCACTGCCGGTCGCCGGCGTGGAGGTACTTCTTGCCGAAGCCGAGCGACGCGCGGAAGTTTGGCTGGAGCACCAGGTAGCCGCGGTTGGCGAGCCACTGCGCCACGCCGTCGAAGCCCCACGAGTCACGCTCCCACGGTCCGCCGTGCACGAGCAGCACCATCGGCAGCTTGCGCGGCGGCACGCCCCGCGGCAGCGTGAGATAAGTCACCATGGTGAGCTCGTCGCGCGTCGTGATGACGATCGCGTCGCGATGGGTCAGCGGGTGCTTCGACAGCTCGGGCCGGCTCACGAACAGCGGCGAGAGCTTCCTCTCTTCCGGTCGTAGAGCGAGTACTGCAACGGTCCGTCGTCGACCGTGTGGCTGACCACCCAGCGCCGATCGGCGCGATCGCGCGACGTGATCGTGAAGTCGCCGCGGCGCGCTCCGGCGAGCGCCTCGAAATCCGCCTTCACCGCCGGGTCGATCACCTTCCACTCCTTGCGCGCGTAGTTGAAGGAGACCGCCTGCAGCCGGTGCGTGCGGGGATCGATCACCGGCTCGCCGACGTCGCAGCGGGGATCCTTCGCGAGCGTCTCGACCTCTTTCCCCGTGGTCGCGTCGATCCGCACCAGCCGGGAGACGTCGCCGCCGACCGAGGTCGCGACGTAGATCGATTGGCCGTCGGGCGCGAAGCCGAGCGGCTGCACGGACTCCTGGTCGGGCCAGCTCGTCAGATCTCGCCAGGCATCGTCGGGACCGTTCCGCACGCGCAGGCTGCGGCTGCCGTCGGCGTGCGCGGCCACACCGGCGCGGATCACGAACCGTGGATCGGCGACCCAGGTCACGACGTCGCCGGGATTCTCGGTGTCGAGACGCGAGGCCGCGCTCGCGAGATCGATCCGGTACACGTCGAAGACCTTCGGGTCGCGCCGATTGAGTTCCACCAAGAGCTCGCCGGGATGCGAGCCGTCGAGCAGCAGGTTCTGCGCGCGCACGCCGTCGAACGGCGTGAGATCCTGACCGAGCCGTCGGCGAGGTCGACGCGATGGAGGTGGAAGTTCTCCTCGCCGGCGACGTCCTGGAGGTAGAGCAGGCGCCTGCCGTCCTCGGCCCACTCGAACATGCGGATGCCGCGATGCTCGTCGCGGGTGACCATGCGGTCGTCGCGGGCCCCGAGCGTGCGCACCCACAGGTTGAGCACGCCGCGCTCCGACGGCGCGAGGTACGCGATCGCGTCGCCGTTGGGCGAGATGCGCCCCATCGTCCGGGCCGGATCGCCGAGCAGGATCGCCCGAGGAATGAGCGCCGGCGGATCGGCGAGCGCCGGCAGCGACGCCAGCACGAGGACGAGTGCCACGAGCGGACCGGATCTATGATTCATTCGGCCGACCTCCGGGAGAAGTCGTGCGGCCGGACCGATGCGTTCCGCGAACGCATTCGATCGGGTGCTCGAGTCGAAGCCGGAACGAGATTCCGTTCACGTGCTCAGGATGAAGTGAAACCTGCCTTCCGCGCGTCTTCTCCGCGTCCTTCACCGCCATCAGCAGATCGGAGCGGAAGAGCGGGTCCTCACGATTGCGCGTTTCCCCGGGAAAATAGAGCTGCGTGCTGAGCACCCGACCCTGCGGCGCCTGCACACGGACGTGGATGTGACGCGTCCGACCCGGATAGAGGCCGGGCACGATGGTCTCGAGCCGGTAACGGCCCGAAGCATCGGCGAACTGATGTCCGCGAAGACGGTAACCCTCGTTGTCGTACTCGCCGTCGTCGTCCGCCTGCCAGAAGTCGAGCAATGCTCCGGGGACCGGGCGACATCGGGTGGTGAACACCCGGCCGGTCACGACGATGCGCGTGCCCTGCGTGCCGGCTTCGACCAGCGACGCGCGGAGCGGCGATCGGGGCTTGTAGAACGGCCCCTGGGTCTCGGACGGCGTGGGGTCGTCGTCGTCGCCGCACTCGGGCGTGGGTGCGGGATTCTTCCCAGCACCGGCCGGCTTCGGGGCCTCGGCGGCCGCCGCCTGGTCGAGCCAGCGCAGCCGTGAGACGGCCGCGAGCGCGACCGGGCCGGCCAGGAGCATTTTGAGAAATGCCCGGCGTCCGGATCCGGTTTGCTCAGTGCGCACGAGGCTGACCATACCATCGCGTTCGCCCGGGCGCACGGTTTCCGTCGACCTCGTTCGACGCTCGCGGAGTTTCTCCCAGCGGTCGCGGCCTCTCACCCACGAGGTCGTGCAGAATGCATCGCGCGAACGAATTGTTCGCGACAGCTCGCGTCGAAGTCGAAGCTGCTTGTTTTTTCGTTGACCTCGATCCCGATGGATGAAAAGCTCTTCGCGTCGCACCGACCACGGGGTTCGAGACTCCCCACCTGATTCCCTGGAGGAAGGCATGCGCTCACGTTTCCCCCGCCCCCGTTCCGCTGTCATTCTCGGTACCCTTCTCGCCGTCGCGATCCTGGGGTTGATCGCATCCGGATGCCGCGATTTCGTCGGCCCACACTCCGACGACGTGGCGATCACGCGCGGCAGCGGCAGCGGTAGCGGCGAGGCCGCCCTGTCGTACGCGAATCCCAAGGTTCGCACGATCATGGCGGTGCAGAACCGTCACACCACCGACTTCCTCAAGCTGGAGCGGGTGGTGGGAACCGCCACCGGTCTCACCGACGACGGCCGTCTCGCCGTGCTGGTGCTCACCGAGTCGCCGCTCCCCGCGGGCGCGCTTCCCATGACCATCGAAGGCATCCCGGTGGTCGAGGAAGTGACCGGCAAGATCCGTCCCTACGACAGCGGTCCCGCGCATCAGGTGAAGCAAACTCCGCCGATCCAGCTCGGCACCTCGGGCGGCTGGCGCTACGACCTCGCCAACGGCTACTGCTGCAGCGGCACGCTGGGCTCCCTGATCAAGATCGGGAGCACCCAGTACGTGCTCAGCAACTACCACGTGCTCGAAGCCGACATCGTCAACGGCGGCAACGGACGGGTCGCGGTCGCCGGCGATCCGGTGATCCAGCCCGGCATGGTCGACATCAGCTGCAACGCCGCCACGGCCCAGAACGTCGCCACGCTGTCGGGCATCAAGAGCCTGCCGGGATCGAACGTCGACGCCGCGATCGCCCAGGTGGTCTCGGGCATGGTCTCGTCGACCGGCTCGATCCTCGACGTCGGCACGATCAGCACGAGCACGGTCGGCGCCTCGCTGAACCAGGCGGTCAAGAAGAGCGGCCGCACGACCGGGCTGACCCGCAGCACGATCAGCGGGCTCAACGCCTCGGTCAGCGTGCAGTACGAGAACGAGTGCGCCGGCGGCGTGGCCTTCACCAAGACCTACACCGGGCAGATCCTGATCAAGAATCGCGTGCATGGTCAGGCGTTCATCTCGGGCGGCGACTCCGGCTCGCTGATGGTCGAGGACGTCACCACCCACCCGCGCGCGGTCGGCCTGCTGTTCGCCGGCAGCTCGCAGACGGCGGTCGCCGAACCCGATCAACTCGGTGCTGTCCTTCTTCGGCGCGACGATGGTCGGGCAGTAAGCCTCGACCCGACGACGCCGCGATGTTCCGGAACACCCGCCCCGTTCGCCGGGGCGGGTGTTCGTTCATGGTCGCCGTCCTGGTCGCGTTCGCGCTCGCCGGGTGCGGCGGCACGAGGTCACGTGACGCGATGAACCCCCGCCGACGCGACCGATCGAGAGCGTGCTCGCGGATCACACCCCGGAGCTGATGGCGATTCCCGGCGTGGTCGGCACCTACCAGGGCACGCTCGACGACGGCACGCCCTGCATCAAGGTCATGGTGGTGAAGCGCACGCGCGAGCTGGAGCGCCGGATCCCCGACCGGCTCGAGGGCCACCCCGTGCGGATCGACGTCACCGGCGTCATCCGCCCGCTGCATTAGTGTCCCGTCGTCACCAGCCCTCGCCGCGGCCGAAGAATCCGTGCAGCTCGGCGCGCGCGGCCTGGTTGATGCGGTCGCCCCAGAGGTCCGCGGGGTTCCGATCGTCGGTCAGCACCACCGCCCCACGCGGGTCGGGCGCGAACCCGCTGGTCCAGGCGTGGTTCATCTGCACCACGGTCCAGTGGTCGAGCGGTGCGTTCAGGTAATCATGTGGCTCGGGCAGATCGCCGGTGAAGTCGATCGGACCGTGCGCCGCGAGCAGGACGACGCTGCCGAGCGTGTTCGGCGGCTCGCCGGTCGGGAGTGCGATGACGGTGGCGAAGCGCGTGCGCAGCGTGGCCGCCAGCGAGCGGACCAGGACGTCGTCCCACCCCTGCGCTTCGAACGCGACGGCGAGCAGCCCGCCCGGCGCGAGCCGCGAGTCGGCGACCGCGAAGAACTCGCGCGTCACGAGCTCCACCGGCACCAAGTTGTCGCCGAACGCGTCGAGCACGACGAGATCGTACGCCGTGCGATCGTGACGCAGCCGCTCGCGCGCGCCGCGCACGATCACCGGGCACTCGCGCGCCGAGGCCCGAAGAAGTCGCCCGCGGCCCGCGCGAGGGCGGGATCGGGCTCGATCGCGCTCACCCGCCAGCCGTCGCGGGCCAGCGTCTTCGCCAGGGAGCCGCCGCGCAGCCCGATCACCAGGGCTGAGCCCGGTGTCGGGCGCAGGCGCTTCACGATCTCGAGGGCCGCGACCGCGCGATGGAGCGACACGAACGATCCGGGCGTCGCGACGGCGTGGATCGTGCCGTCGGCGAGCAGGTAGCGCGCGCCCTCCTTCTCGAGCACGCGCACTTCGCGCGCCACGCCACGCTGCGACGTGTCGCACGACGGAGTCGGTCCCGGCGCGCGAGGGCGATCAGCGCGAACGCCACCGCGAGCAGCGCGAGCAACCCCGCACCCATGGTCGTGGCGCCGCGCGACGGCGCGGGCGCGGCCAGCATCCCACCCATCACCAGGGACGAGGCCCAGGAGCAACGCCGTCCGGGTGACGCCGAGCCCGGCAGCAGCACCCAGATCGCGAGCAGCGCCGCGACGAGCCCCGCGACCAGGAAGACCGCCTGTGCGCGCGCCGCGGCGCGGAACGGTGATCCCCCGCCGCAGCACCGAGCCGGATCGCCGCGGGCACCACCGTCCCGATCGGGACCCACGCCGGCGCGAGCAGCACCACCGCGGCGAACGCCACCGCCGCGCGCGGGCCGAGCGGATCGAGCGCGCGCGAAGCAGCGGCGCGCGGATCCACGGCACGATCGCAACCCAACACCCCGACGCGAACAGCGCGCGCGAGGGTTCTCCGGCCGCGGATCCGATCCGGCGCGGCGCCCTCCGATCACGACGCCGAGCGCCATCGACAACAGACCGACCGCGAGCAGGATCGAGACCGGGAACGGACCGAGACCGTCGTAGGTCGCGAGCATGCGCGCTCCGACGACGCCGAGGCCGAGCGCCGCGCCGCCCGCGATCGCGATGATCAGGTGGGTTCGCAAGCCGGAAAAGCTGGCACGGAGGAAATGGCGTGTCAATCGCCCGCCGCGGTCACGCCGAGGGCTGGATCTCGAGCTCCGGATCCGGCGCCGCGGGGAGACGAGCGCCGGCGACGCGGTTCACGATCACGGCCACCGACATGTCGGTGGTGACGTTGACCAGGGTCTTGAAGATGTCGGGATCGCCTCGACCGCGTTGAGCAGCAGCACGCCTTCGGCCGGGATGCCGCACGCCACGTAGGCCGGGAGCGAGCCGATGGTCCCCGCGCCGGGCAGGCCCGGCGTGCTGAAGCTGAAGCGCGGTGATGGTCAGCAGGAACCCCGCCACCGCCTCGGGCTCGAGGCGTGACGTGGTAGAGCGCGGCGAGGAAGAACAGCTTGGTGACGCTGCCGACCGACCGATCGACCTTGATCGTCGAGGTCGCGAGCGGCAGCACGAGACCCGAGATCGCCGGCGGCAGGCGCAGCCTTCGCTCCGCGCTGTCGAGCAGCGCGGGCAGCGAGGCGAGCGAGGAGCGCGTACCGACCGCCACCATCTGGGCGGGTGCCACGGCCCAGGCGAAGCGCGCGATCGAGATCCGTCCGAGCAGCGCGGTGAACGGATAGAGCAGGCCGGTGAACGCGAGCAGCAGCGAGCACACGAGAACCACCCACACGCCGAAGGCCGCCACGCTGCCGACGCCGGCCTCGGCGGCGAGCGCCGCCGCGAGCCCGAAGATCCCGAACGGCGCGAGCTTCAGCACCCACCGGAGCACCACGCTCAGCGTCTCCTGTGCCGCCCGGAACACCGAGGTCAGCGCCTCGCGGCGCTCGGGGTCGATGCGAGTCAGCGCGACGCCGAACAGGATCGTGAACAGCACCACCGGCAGGATCGCGTCCTCGGCCGCGGCGCGGATCGCGTTCGCGGGCACGAGCTCGGTCAGCCAGCGCGACAGCTCCGGCGGGTCGCGGCGGGAGCCGACGCGAGCGCCTTCGGCACCAGCGCGCGGAGCACCGCCTCGTCGATCGGCAGCGCCCGGACCAGCGGCGGCGCCACGAGCAGCGAGAACGTGACGCCGGTCGCGAGGACCAGGATGAAGGCGCCGACAGTGAGCGCGCCGATCCGGCCCAGCCCGCGACCCCCGCCCTGGCGGGCGATCGCGACCACGATGCTCGTCACCACGAACGGGATCACGAGCATGCGCAGCGCGCGCGTCCACATGTCGCCGGCGACGCCGAACCATCCGGCCAGCGCGTCGAGGGCCGGCCGGTGCGCCGCGTGCACCGCGATCCCGACCAGGAGCCCCGCGGCGAGCCCGATCAGCCCGCCGAGCGTCGCCCCGGCGCCGCCGCGGCGCTCGCTCACCGGGTCCTCCGCGGGCGCGGCGTGGCCAGCGACCGGGCCAGGCGCGCGATCCGCCGCGGCACGCTCGCGCGGCGGCGCGTGCGGTCGAGCAGCCCGAGCATCGCCGCCCTGAGCTCGGGCGAGAGCCGCAGGCTCAAGCTCGCACGTTCGAAGGAGCGCGTGCCCTCGGGCAAGGACGGCATGCGTTCCAGCCCCACGATCAGCGCCGGTTCGCCACCGAATCCGGGGTAGCGATCGAGCAGGCCGAGCGACGCGAGCAGCGCCATGGTCCTCAGACACTTCGAGCAGCGCGAGCAGTTGCCGGTGGGCGCCAGGTTCTCCCAGCACACGCGGAGATGCCGCTGCACCACCGGCTCCACGCCGATCTGCTCGAGCTTCTCGAGCCGGTTGAACGCCTCGCCGCAGTGGAGAATCTGAAGTCGCCGCGACGACCACAGCGCATCGAGCGTCCAGTGGGATCCCCAGTGCTGACGCCGGCCGGTGAGCGACACCGAGGAGGAGATGATCAGCCGACCGATCTCGGCGTCGAGCAGGTGACCGATCGCGGCCAGCGCGCCGCCGTGCGCGCGCTCCCAGGAGATCTCGCCGTAGAGCGGATGCTCGCGCAGGTTGGTCCGCACCACGATCGCGCGGGCGTCGGACGCGTCGGCGACCTCGCGCACGGACGCCGCCGCGGCGGCCATGCGCGGGTGTCGGCGAGCTCGACGTCGAATCCGTGCACGAGGACGAGGCGCTCGACGCGATGCCCCGAGCGGAGCAGCGAGTGGAACGAGTCGACGCCGCCGCTGAAGCAGAGGCCGATCCGCGTCGCCGCGGCGGCCGGCGCTCCGGACGCGACGGCGGCGTTCGGCGCGTGCGCGGGAGTCCCCCACCAGTCCCGGGCGATCTCGAGCAGGCGGCGGACGTTGGCGAGCCACTGCTCGTCGACCGGTGCGTCGATCGCGATCGCCGCGCGGCGCTGCGCCGCCGGGAGGAGCGTCGCCGACCCGAACGCCTCGGGCGCCAGGCGGAGCGGAACGTCGTCCGACTCGAACCAGAGCGGCGCGCCGTCGACGCGCGCCGACACGCGAGAGCCCGAGCCCATGGGCTCGACGGCGAGCTCGGCGATTCGGATTTCCGGTGGGTCGTGGTGGCCCATGGGGGCGCAGTATAGGGATGACCGCCCTCGGCGGCCGGAATGCCGCGCGGGTCGGGCCGGTCTCGCGCGTCGTGGGGCGCGGTGCTAGCATGCGCCGCCGTCGCCGTCACGGGCCGTTCCGCGAGGCCCCGATTGTCTTCACGGAGAAAAGGCCCCGACATGAGCCAACGCTTCGCGAGTCTCGCCACCCTTCTCGTCGTCACCACCCTTGGCTTCCCACCATGGCCCACGCCGTCGAGCGCAACGAAGTCGCCGAGAAGTACCGCTGGAACCTGACCGACCTCTACCCGTCCGAGACCGAGTGGACCGCGGCCAAGAAGTCGGTCGCCGATCGCATCCCCAAGCTCGCTGAATTCCAGGGCCACCTCGGGGAATCGGCGGCCAAGCTGCACGCCGCCCTGGTCGCGGTCATGGACGTCGATCGCGACCTCTCCCGCGTCGCCACCTACGCCAGCCAGCTCAGCGACGAGGACGCGCGGATCAGCAAGCACCTCGAGATGCGGCAGTCGGCGGAGCAGATCGCCGTCCAGTTCCACGCCGCGATCGCCTACGTCCGCCCCGAGATCCTCGCGATCGGCGCCGACAAGATGCGCTCGTTCATCGCCGGCGAGCCGCGCCTGCGACCCTACCAGCCCTATCTCGAGGACATTCTGAGACGGGCGCCGCACACGCTGAGCACCGCCGAGGAGAAGGTCGCCGCCCAGGCCGGGCTGATGAGCGAACGCCGGCGGCACCGTGCGCGACCAGTTCACGAACGCCGAGATGCCCTACCCGGAGATCACGCTCTCGAGCGGCGAGAAGGTCCGGCTCGACGCCCAGGGCTACACCAGGTATCGCGCGCTGCCGAACCGGGCCGATCGCGAATCGGTGTTCCACGCCTTCTGGGGCAAGCATCAGCGAGTTCAAGGGCACGCTCGGCGCCTCGCTCTTCTCGCAGGTCCAGGCGCACCAGTTCAACCGGGAGGTCCACAAGTTCAACAGCTGCGTCGAGGCCGCGCTGTTCCGTGACAACATCCCGGTCCGCGTGTACACCCAACTGATCGCCGACGTGCACGCCAACCTGCCGACGCTCCATCGCTACCTCAAGCTGCGGCGCCGCATGATGGGGCTCAAGACGCTGACCTACGAGGACCTCTACGCCCCGATCATTCCGAGCGTCGACCTCAAGTTCACGCCCGAGCAGGCGATGGAGATGACGCTGGGCGCCGTGGCGCCGCTGGGTGCGGACTACGTCGAGACGCTGCCACAAGGGCTTCGAGAGCCGGTGGATCGACTGGCTGCCGAACACGGGCAAGGCGTCGGGCGCGTACAGCACCGGCGCCTACGGCGTCCATCCCTACCAGCTCCAGAACTTCACCGGGCTCTACGAGGAGGTCGGCACTCTGGCCCACGAGTCCGGGCACTCGATGCACACGTACCTCGCCGACCGCACCCAGCCCTACGTCACGCACGACTACGCCACCTTCGTCGCCGAGGTGGCCTCGACGCTGAACGAGAACCTGCTGTTCCACTACATGCTCGATCGCACCAAGGACAAGCAAACCCGCGCTGTACCTGCTCGGCAGCTACCTCGACAACCTGCGCGGCACGCTGTTCCGCCAGGTGCTGTTCGCGGAGTTCGAGCTCAAGATCCACGAGATGGCGGAGCGCGGCGAGACGCTGAGCGGCGACAATCTCACGCAGCTCTATCTCGACCTGGTGCGCGACCTACTACGGTCACGCCAAGGGCGTGTGCACCGGTGGACGCCGCTGTACGGGGTGGAGTGGGCCTACATCGACCACTTCTTCTACGACTTCTACGTCTACCAGTACGCCACCAGCATCGTCGCGTCGACTGCGATCGCCAACGACATCCGCGCGCGAGGCCAAGAAATCGACGCCACCGGCATCGCGACGCCTATCTCAAGATGCTGTCCTCGGGCTCGTCCAAGTATCCGATCGACCTGCTCAAGGACGCCGGGGTGGACATGACCACCTCAGCGCCGTTCAAGGCCGCGATGCACGAGATGAACGCGAGTGATGGACCAGATCGAGAAGCTGCTCCACTAGTGTTCCGTAACCAAAATCATGTTCATGGCCTCGCCGAGGGATCGTGGGCCAGGGCAAGGCGCGACGACGAAGTCGTATCTGGAGATACTTCGAGGAGGAGCAACGCCGCCATGGCCCACGAGAACCGGCGAGACGTGAACATGATTTCGGTTACGGAACACTAGCTTCGGTCGCGAGCCACGAGCCCTCGCCGGAGCACGAGACGTCGGCGCACGCAGGGTGGCCGATCTGGAGGCGGCAGGTCGACGTCCCCCACGATGGGCGCGAAGCGCACGATGACCGTGGCGCTGCCCCGGCCGGGATGTCGTGAGGCGGTGGGCGACACGGCGAAATCGGGGCAGGGCGAGTAGATCACGCCCGAAAGCGTCGTGCGCCCGGCGTTCCGGATCGTCACGATGCGATCCGCGGTCGCGAACACCGGCACCGGGCCGAAGTCGAGCCGATCCGGGATCACGGCGCACGCGGTGGCGGCGCCGAACCCCGCGCAGGTGACGTCCCCGCATCCGCCGATCGCTTCGGCCAGAACACAGGAGTGGCCGCCCTCGGCGCTCGGCGCGAAGGTGACGCGGAAGGAGGCCGAGCGCCCGGCGGCGACGTCGAGGATCGAGTCGCCCTCGACCGCGAACTCGGCGCACGGGGAGCGCAGCGTGGCCCGAAGCGTGGCGCGCCGATGTTCGAGACCACCACCGGCATCAGTTCGCGCGTCGCCGATCACCACGTTGCCGAAGTCGACATAGGTGACGGCGAGGCTCGCACGCCGGCGGCCGAGTCTCGTCCGACGGCTTCTTGTCCCCGCACGATCCCGCGCCCAGCACCACGAGCCCGAGAGCCGCCCACGTCCCGACGCGCGTCCCTTCACGCCTGTTCCTCCCCCGGTCGATACGACGTGATAGTCTCACGCGCTCGAATTCCTTGTCGCTCGCGAAAACGCCTTCTCGAGGGCCGATCCGACTCGCACCGGCAGCCGCGTCGCGCGGCGTTCATCGCCGGCTCGCGCCCTCGTCGTCCCGGAGACCGCCCGCACGATGCCGCCGCTCGTCGCCGAATGGCTGAACCTGATCGTGATCCGCTGGACCCACGTGATCGCCGGCGATCATGTGGATCGGCGACTCTTTCCTGTTCATGTGGATGGACTCGAGCCTCGCGCCTGCCCCGCGGCGAGCGCGAGGGCGCGGTGGCCGGCGAGCTGTGGATGGTGCACAGCGGCGGCTTCTACGAGGTGGTGAAGCGCCGGTACCTGGCACCGCGCCGAGATGCCACGACACGCTGCACTGGTTCAAGTGGGAGGCCTACACCACGTGGATCAGCGGCTTCTTCCTGCTCGCCGTGGTCTACTACCTCGGCGGAGCCGCTCTACCTCGTCGACCGCGCACCTCGCGGCTCACCGGCCCGTGGGTGATCGCGATCAGCCTGGCTGCCTCGGCCTCGGGCTGGCTGGTCTACGACGCTCATGTGGAGCTCGCCGCTCGACGGCGCCCGCCGCGTCGCGGCGGCGATCTCGTTCGCGCTGATCGTCGCGCGCGGCATGCGGGCTCACCCGCGTCTACAGCGGGCGCGCGGCGTTCACGTCCACGCTCGGCGCCATGATGGGCACGATGATGGCCGCGAACGTCTGGCGTCGCATCATTCCCGGCCCAGACTCAGATGCTGGCCGCCACCCGCGCCGGCACGCCGGTCGACACGACGCCCGGGCGCGCGGCCAAGACTGCGCTCGATCCACAACCACTACCTGACGCTGCCGGTGCTGTTCACGATGCTCAGCAACCACTTCCCCGCCACCTACGGGCAACCCGCTCAACTGGCTCGTGCTCGTGCTGCTCGTGATGCTCGGCGCGGCGGTCAAGTACGTGATGAACTTCCGCGTCCGCGGGCGCATCCGCTGGATCGCGCTCGCCGGGTCGCGCGTCGCTGGCGGGCGCGATCGCGCTCACGCTGCGCGGCATCGGCCCGACCGCGGCGGCGACGCTCGGTCCGTACCGCGGCGCCCGGTGCCGTTCGACGACCGCGCGCGCGATCATCGAGCGCCGCTGCGTCACCTGCCACGCCGCGAAGCCGTCGAACCCGTCGTTCCCGCAGCCGCCGCTCGGCGTGACGTCTCGACGATCCTGGTCGCATCCGGTCGCTGGCGCCGCGCATCTTGGTGCGCGCGGTCGAGACCCGGACGATGCCGCTCGGCAACCTCACCGGCATGACCGACGAGCGAGCGCGACACGCTCGGCGCCTGGATCGCGCAGGCGCGCGACCCTAATGACCCTGGTGGCCAGCGCTATCGTGCGCTGGCGAGGGCGCGGCCGCCGTCGATCGAGTAGGTGACGCCGGTGATCCAGCCGGCCTCGGCGCCGAGCAGGTAGAGGATCAGCCCGGCGATCTCCTCCGGCTGCCTGACGCGCCCGATCGGATGCGTGGTCTTCGAGCGCTCGAGGAACCCCGTGTAGTCCGGAACCGCGTGGGTGACCGTGTGCAGCTCGGTGACCACGACGCCCGGGTTCACCGCGTTGACGCGCACGCCGCTGAGCGGCGAGGTCGAGCGCGCAGCAGCGCGTGAGCATGTCGACGCCCGCCTTGCTCACGCAGTAGCCGATGAGCCCCGCGATAGGCCGGATCCCGGCGACCGACGAGACGGTTGACGACGCTGCCCTTGCGCCGCATCGAGCTCCGGCGCCGCCGCGCGCGTGAGCAGGAAAATCGAGCGCAGGTTCGATCGACATCAAGCCGGTCCCACTCGCTCGGGCGTCGGTCTCGAGGATGCCGCCGTTCCCGATCACGCCCGCGGCGTTCGCCAGACCGTCGAGCCCGCCGAAGCGGCTCACCGCGGACGCTCACCCACGCGCGGGCCGGTCGCCTCGTCGCGAACGTCGCCCGTGACCGCGACGGCGCGGCCTCCTGCGTCTCGATCGCGCTCACCGTCTCGTCGAGCCGGGAGCGCCGGCGGCGCCGCGGCGACGACGCTCGCGCCCTCGGCGCCGAGCGCCAGTGCGGTGGCCCGGCCGATGCCGCTGCTCGCTCCGGTCACCAGCACCGACCCGATTCTCGAAACGCAGCATCTCGATCGCTCCGGGTCGAACGTGAACGGAGAACGCGGAGACAGTAGACGATCCGTTGCGCCGTGACCATACGCGATGCGCCGGCGTCTCCGCATCGCACGCGAGGCGCGCACCGCCGACTCGAGAGGTGAGCCTGATGGCCCAGCCGACGCCCAAGCCGGTCGACGTCTCCGCACTGCGCTCGCTCGCCGAGGGCGTGATCCGCGCCGATCGCTTCCCGGTCCTGGCCACGCTCGACGGCAATCAGCCGCGGTCCGTCCGGTCTCGCCGGTGCGCACCGACGGGTTCACGATCTACGTCGCCAACCTCCGCCCCTACCACAAGACCGCGGAGATCGCCGCTAATCCACGCGTCGAGCTGTCGTGCGACGTCGACGATCACGGCACAATCAGGTCCGACTCACCGGGACCGCAGGAGGTCGTCGCCGACCGCTCCCTGCTCGACGAGATCTGGAAGGCGAACCGCTGTCCGTCACTACCTCGGAACGCCGGATCACCCCGGATCTCGTCGTCTACCGGATCCGCCCGCCGCGTGCGCTACATGCAGAGTGGGCGCTCGAGTACCACGAGGTCTCGCTCTAGGCGCGAACTCCCGCGGGAGCTCAGCGCCGAGGGAACGGAAGCATGCCGCGGAGTGCCGCGGGGTCTCCCGCGGCCCGGCGCTCACCAGGCGCGGCGCTGCTTGTCCGGTGGGGACTGCTGCTGCTGCCGGGATCGATCGACACGACCTTTCCGACCGGCTGGCGCCGCCCTGGATCGAACACCGTCGGATCCCGACCTTGGTGATCGCCTCGTCGCGCGTGATGCGGCCGCGCTTATCAGATCCTGAGCGCCGCGTCGAGCGTCTGCATGCCTGCTGGGAGCCGGTCTGCAGCATGCTCTGGATCTGCGGCACCTGTCCTCGCGGATCAGGTTGCGGATCGACGGAACACCGACCAGGATCTCGACCGCCGCGACCCGCCCGTTGCCCTCGGTGTTGAGCAACAGCGTCTGGGCCACGACCGCGAGCAGCGACTCCGACAGCATCGCGCGGACCTGCTGCTGCTGGTCGCCCGGGTAAATGTCGATGATGCGGTCGATGGTCTTGGCGCGCCGAGTTCGTGTGCAGCGTGCGCGAACACGAGGTGGCCGGTCTCGGCCGCGCGAGATCGCGAGCGAGATGGTCTCGAGGTCGCGCATCTCGCCCACCAGGATGATGTCCGGGTCCTCGCGCAGGGCCGCGCGCAGCGCGCGCGCGAACGAGTCGGTGTGCGCGCCCGACCTCGCGCTGGTTGATCAGGCACTTCTGTTCTCGTGCACGAACTCGATCGGGTCCTCGATGGTGATGATGTGGTCGCTGCGGTTGATCGTTGATGTAGTCGACCAGCGCCGCCAGGGTGGTGGACTTGCCCGAGCCGGTCGGCCCGGTCACCATGATCAGCCCTTCTCGCGCATCGCGAGCTGCTTCAAGATCTTGGGCATCTCGAGCTCATCGAGCGTCTTGAGCGTATTGGGGATCAGCCGGAACACCGCTCCCGGCCCGCGTCGCCGCATGAACAGGTTGGCGCGGTAGCGGGCGGTGTTCTCGATCTCGAAACCGAAGTCGAGGTCGTTCTCCAGCTGGAAGGTCTTCCGGCTCTGGGGGCTCAGGAGCGAGAGCAGAGCGTCGAGAACCTCGTCGGCGCCGAGCGGCGGCTGGTCGAGCCGCATCATCGACCCGTTCAATCGCAGCATCGGCGGCAGGCCGGTCGAGATGTGGAGGTCCGATGCCCCCTCTGCTTCGCGTGGACGAGCAACGACCTCAAATCCAGAGCCACGACCGTCGTCCTCCCCGATTTGACGCACCAGAACCATCCACGCGAGTCGCGCGTGGAGCTCGAATCGACGGACCGGGTGGCGGCCATGGAGGCGCCGCGAGGGTCCGCGCGATCGATGAACCCGAACGCCCTGCTTATCGGCAGGCGGGGCGAGTGACTTGAACCCTACGGGGATCTTCCGCTCGAGCCGGCGCGCGGTCTCGACCTCGACGCCTCGGCTCAGGCCGCCTCGCGCTCGATCCGAGGGTCCAGGGTGGCGTAGAATCAGGTCGACGACCAGGTTGGCGGCGACGATGAAGATGGCGGCGAACAGCACGGTGCCCATCACCATCGGCAGGTCGCGCTGGCGGATCGCCCGCCACGCCAGCCCGCCGATGCCCGGGATGCCGAACACGGTCTCGGTGAGCACCGCGCCGCCGAACAGGTAGGCGACGTCCATGCCGAGCATCGTGACGAGCGGCAGCAGCGCGTTCCGCAGCATGTGCTGCCACACCACCACCGCGCGGCGGCAGAGCCCTTGGCGCGGCGCGGTGCGGACGTAGTCGAGCGCCGCAGACGTCGAGCATCTGGGCGCGCGTCATCCGCGCGTACCAGCCGGCATGAGAGCAGCGCGAGGCGTGATCCACGGCAGCACGAGATGGTGCGCCCAGCCGAGCATGCCGCCGCGGCCGATCTCGACGTAGTCGCCGAGCGGGAACCAGCCGAGCAGATCGGCGAACACCTTGAGGAACAGGAGCCCGAGCCAGTAGGCGGGCGCCGAGATGCCGATCAGCGCGAACACCATCGCCAGCCGGTCCCAGGCCGATCCCGGCCGGAGCGCGCTCAGGATGCCGATCGGGATCCCGATCAGCGAGCCAGATCGCCATCGCGCCCACGGTCAGCGACAGCGTCTTCGGGAAGGCCGTCGATGATCGCGCTCGCGCACCGGCTGCTGGCTGACGTACGAGATGTCCCCAGTCGCCGATCGGGACGCCGCGGAGGAAATGCGCACGAACTGGACCGGCTTCGGCTGGTCGAGACCGGAGACGCTTCTCGATCAGCGCGATCGTCTCCTGTGAGGCGTACTTGCCGGCGATCAGCTCCGCCGGCTTGCCGGGCACCGCGAAGAAGATCGCGAACGTCACCGCGCAGACGATGACGAGCACCAGCACGCTCCACAGCAGCCGTCGCAAGAGGTGGGCGGTCACGGTCGCCTCCGGTCGCGCGAGCCGGAGCGACAGCGCGTCGCGCAGTCCGTCGCCGACCAGGTTGCAGGCTCACCACGGTGAGCAGGATGGTGAGCCCGGGGAACAGCGTGATCCACCAGGCGACGCTGTAGAACGCCATGCCCTCCTGGATCATGTTGCCCCACGACGGCGTCGGGCGGCTGGATGCCGACGCCGAAGAAAGGAGAGCGCTCTCGAGCAGGATGTTGCCCGCCATCGACAGGGTGGCGAACACGATCACCGGACCGATGCAGGTTGGGCAGCAGGTGCTTCGCAGCAGGATCGACCCGTCGCTGCGCCCCGAGCGCGCGCGCGGCCTCGACGAAGTCGCTGCTCCCGCAGCGACAGCACCTCGGCGCGGATGATGCGCGCGAGGTACGTCCAGTTCACCAGCCCCAGGATGAGCACCACGACCCACACGCTGCCCTGGCGCAGCACCGAGGCGAGCGCGATCGCGAGCAGCAGGATCGGGATCGCCATCATCGCGTCGACGAATCGCGAGATCACCAGTGTCGACCGCGCCGCGGTAGAAGCCGGCGAGCAGCCCGCCCAGGAGACCGAGCGCGAGCGCGAACAGCGTTCCCGAGCGCCGCGACACGAGCAACGACACCGCGCGCCGTAGAGGATGCGCGACAGCACGTCCCGCCCGATCAGGTCGGCGCCCAGCGGATACCGGGGTTGGGGCCGATGGGCAGACCGTCGTCGGAGATCACGTCCCTCGCCACGCCATCGAGACGGATCTGGTCCATCATGTGCTGCTGGAACGCGGACTGGTGGAGGACCGAGCGCACGATCCACGGCGCGGCCAGCGCGACCAGGAGCAGTAGCGACGAGGAACGCCAGACCGGCGACGGCCCAGCGGTCGGCGCGGAAGCGCCGGGCGACGTCGCGGACGGGCGAGCCCGGCGCGACCGCCTCGCGGTCGCTCCGGATCTCGTCGAGCTCGAGCGCGACGCTCATTCGTCCGCCAAAGCGCCCGCGACGCGCGGCGCCGGTCTCGACCGACGCTTGAGGTAGAGCGACTCGAGCTTGAGAACGCGCGTGACGTGGCGATACCAGCCCCCGAGCCTCAGGCTGTAGACGCGGCTCTCGAGCGGATGCACCGTGGTCGCGATCGGCGCGCGGTCCATGATCACGCGGTCGAGATCGCGCCACATCCGCGCGCGCACGGAATCGTCGCGAGTCTCCATCGCCTCCTCGATACGGCGATTGACCAGGGAATCGTCGAACATGCTGACATTGTTGTTGTGGATCGCCGTGATCCGTTTGCCGTTGAGCAGCGTGTCGAAGAAATTGGACGCGTCCACGTAATCCGCGACCCAGCCGTAGTAGCCGAACGGTATGCGATTCGAGGTGTCGTTGACCATCGGCCAGTAGCCGGCGCCCTCGGTCAGCTCGAGCCGCGCCCGGATGCCCACCTCGGCGAGCTGCTGCTGGATCAGCGTCAGCTCGCGGGGCGCGGCTCGTCGGTCCAGCCGTGGAGCGGCGTGCTGAAGCCGTTCGGGTAGCCGGCGTCGGCGAGCAGGCGCCGCGCCCGCGCGACGTCCGGGGCGCTCGTAGCGGCCGAGCGGCACGGCCCCGGGCATTCCGGGCGGCAAGAACTCCCCGCCGGCGCCGCCCTCCCGCTCCAGGTCTTGACGAAGGCGCGGCGGTCGATCGCCCACGCCACCGCCTGCCGCACGCGCACGTCGTCGAACGGCTTGCGCCGCACGTTGAAGAACAGGTAGCGGGTGCTGAGCCCATCGGCGAGATCGAGCTGCGCGTGCCAGACCGGATCGCGCTTCAACCGCACGTAGGCGTCGGCCGGGACGTCGAAGAAGCCGCCGTCGGCGAGACCGCGGCGGATCATCATCGTCGCGTTGTTGGCGGCGATCCCGAACCTCACGTCGATCGTGTCGAGATGGGCGGGCGTCCCCGCGTGATCGGGATTGCGCACGAGCAGGATCCGCCGGCGCGGGGTGTACTCGGCGACCCGGTACGGTCCGGTGGCCGCGGTGTGCGCGCGAGAAGGAGCCCTCGTAGCGCTCGGCCAGCTCGCGGGGCACCGGCGCGGTGAAGCTCATCGAGAGCAGGTACAGGAACACCGGATCGGGGCGCGAGAGACGCAGGTAGAGCGAATCGCCGCGCGCGATCACGCCCGACACCTCGCGGGCGCGACCGGCGAGCATCCGCGGAACGCCCGACGACGCGGCGGTAGAAGTTCACGCCCGGCGAGCCGAGGCGGAGCATCCGCTCGAAAGAGTACTTGCAAGTCGGCGGCGGTGACGTGGCGCCGGAGCGGCGGGCCGAATCGGGCCTCGCGTTTGGACGACGGAAGCAGTAGAGCGTGCCCTGCTCGCGCAGGTCGGGCAGCCGCTCGGCGAGGGCGGGCTCGAGCCGCGCGCCCGCGCTTCCCGGGACGTCGGCGTACTCGAGCAGCGTGCGGAACACCGCCTCGATCACCGGCGCGGAGTAGGCCTCGTAGGAGAGCGCGGGATCGAGGTAGTCCTGATCGGCCTCGCGCAGCAGCACGATCGTCCCCGCGCGCCGCGACGGCCCGCCCGAGAACGGCCCGGGCGGATAGGACGGCGCCGGTCCCGCGCGGCCGCCGACGCAGCCCGACGCGAGCAGGACGACGACCGCCCAGGCCAGCGCACGACGCTTCGCCGCCCACGACCCGCGATCGCACGACGGGATCAGACCGGCGCACGGGACTTGAGGTAGAGCGACTCGAGCTTGAGGATGCGCGTGACGTGGCGGTACCAGCCGCCGAGCCGCGGTGAGTAGAGCCGGCTCTCGTAGATGTGGATCATCGGGACCACCGGCGCGCGGTCCATCACCTGGCGGTCCACCTCCTGCCAGATGCGGGTCCGCGTCGAGTCGTCGCGCGTGGCCATTGCCCGCTCGATCAAGTCGTTCACGTCGGCGTCGTCGAACAGGCTCAGGTCGTTGTTGAACCGCTCGGTGATCCGCCGGCCGTTGAGCAGCGTGTCGAAGAAGTTGGAGGGTCGACGTAGTCCGCGTACCAGCCGTAGATGCCGAACGGAATGTGGCGGCTGGTGTCCTGCGCCATCGACGTGTAGCCGCGGCCTCGGACAGGTCGAGCTCGACGTGGATGCCCGACGTCCGCGAGCTGCTGCTGCACGATCGCCATCTCGCGCAGGCCCGGGCTCCGTCGTCCAGCCGTAGAGCTTGGTCGAGAAGCCGCTGCGGGTAACCGGCCTCGCGGAGCAGGCGGCGGCGCGCGCGACGTCGCGGTCGAGGTAGCGCTCGAGCGCCTGGGCGCCGGGCATGCCGAGCGGCAGGAACTCCCCCGCGACGCGCCGCTTTGCCCGAGTGCACCTTGAGGACCGCGCGCCGATCGAGCGCCCACGCGATCGCCTGCCGCACCCGCACGTCGTCGAACGGCTTCATCGCGCACGTTGACGAACAGGTACTCGGTGTTCGAAGCCGTCGGCGGCGTCGACCATGCCGCTTCCACAGCGGATCCGATGAGAGCCGGGCGAACTCCGCCGGCGGCACCTCGAAGAAACCGCCCGTCGGCGAGCCCGCGGCGGATCATCGCGACCGCGTTGGTCGAGGTCACGCCCAGCCGCAGCTCGAAGGTAGTCGAGCCAGGCCGGCGCTGCCGCAGTAGATCCGGGGTTCGCACCAGCAGGAGCCGGCGCCGGGAACGAAGCTCGCGACCTGGAACGGTCGGTGGCGACGGTGTGCTGGGAGAACGCGCCGGGATACGGTCGGCGATCTCGCGCGGAACCGGCGCGGTGAACGTCACGCTGAGGATCTGGAGGAACACCGGGTCGGGCTTCGGTGATGCGGACGTAGAGCGAGTCGCCGCGCGCGATCACGCCCGGCAGCACGCTGTCCGTGCTCCGGCGAGCATCGCGATCCGCGCCGACGATGTCGACGGTAGAAGTTGACGCCCGGCGAGTTCACCTTGGAACAGGCGCTCGATCGCGTACTTCAGAAGTCCGCGCCGGTGATGTGCCGACGGAGCGGCGCGCCGAAGCGTGCGCGTCGGGCGCACGCGGGAAACAGTAGAGCCGCCCGTCCTGCGCGGATCTCCGGAAGCGTCGCCGCGAGATCCGGCCTCAGCTCGGCTCCTCCCGGGCCGGGCACGTCGGCGTAGTCGAAGCAGCGTGTGGAAGATCGCCGCCTCGTTGACCCGGCGAGGAGTAGGAGCCGTGATGGACAGCGCGGGATCGAGGTAATCAGGATCTTCCTGCGCACGAAGATCGTGCGTGGCCGCCGCGCCGCGGCGTCCCGTCCTCGCCGGGCGCATATCCGACGGCGCCCCGTCCGCCGACGCAGCCGGCGGCGAGGGCATCAGGCGCGAAGCGCGAGCGTCGCGAGGCCGGGATCGAGATGGATGCGAAGCACGCCGAGGCAGTTCCAGGTTCCTCCAGGAGGCGGAGCGGGCGGACCGATTCTGGTGCGCCGGCCGTGCGACAACCAGGCGGACGGGCGCGCCGAAGCGACGAAAGCCCGGCTCGTGGGGCCGGGCTTCGTCGAAAGACTAAGGGGTTGGCGAAGGGACTAGCGAGCCGCCCTTGCCACCGCCTTCGTTGTAGCAACCCTTCTTGCAGCGCACCCGATCCTTCTGGATCTGCTCCTTGAGCTGCTTGTGCTTGACGTTCTCGGCCTTACGGCAGGTGGCGTTCCGGCCGCACTGGCGCAGCGCGATGCGGTGGCGGACCTCTCGGCCTTAGACGCGTCCTTGTAGGTGCGGTCGCACTTCCGCGTGCACGTCTTGTGCGATCCGGAAGGTCTCCGACGAGTTGATGTCCACGCCGGTGATCGTGTCGTCCGTCATCCGGCACTCGGTGTGAGACCGATCGCCGACAGCCCGGAGCAACGGCGGCCATGGCGACGAACGAGACCTTCCGACGGATCCGACTCTTGAGGTTTGCAGCGTGCATCCGATCCTCCCTTCCCGGACCGGCGTGTCCGCCGCGTCGCGGTGTGACTGGTGATCTGCTTTCCCTGGGTGATGTGAGCGCCGGCCGGTCCATGAGGCCGGCGCGGTTCCTTCGTGGTCAGTGACGACCGCCGCGGCGGAAGGGGTGGTGCGGCGTCGACGAGAGAATTATTGAGTGTGGTGTCGTGATGAACAAGGATCTCGTCGTTCGGGGGTCTCGGAAGGGCCGAAAGCGTCAATCTCCCGCCGCCGGGGCCTTCCCGGCGGGTCAAACCACGAATTCGCCGAAAGGTCGGATTGCGCGTTGCGTCTGGGTCGATGCGCATTGCACGCGTCCCGGGCTCGCGGGGGCCGCGGCGGCGCGACGGCGCCGGCGCGCGACGACGACGTCTTCGAAAGAGAAGATCTGAGGCGAGGAGATGTGCGTGCGCGACCACACTCGTGGCGATGCACGCGCGCGAACGTGCGTGCGCGCGTGTCGCGCGCGGATTATCGCAGCGGCGAGATGCGGCGGACGACCGCGACGCCGTCCAGGACGAGCGCGCGAAGTAGAGTCCCGGCGGCATCGGGCGTCCGGCGCGTGTCCCGCTCCACCGCAGCGTCCAGTTGCCCCGCGCCGTACTCGCGCTCCGCCTGTCGCCACACCTCGCGACCGTCGAGATCGTGGACGCTGAACGCGACCCGCGCGGCGTGCGGCAGCCCGAGCTCGAAGCGCGACCGCGGCGCGCCGTCGGGTTGGGATAACCGCTCGAGACCGTGGGCACGCGCGGCAGGCTCACCGATTCCGACACCACGGCGAGCGGAGCGAGCGACGTGCTCGCCACCGGTCCGCCGGTGAGCGAGGCGGAACGCTGCCGCCGCCGAAGTTGTCGAGCCGCGACGAGTTCGCGTTCTCGAGCGACAGACCGATGCGCCCGCCGCTCGCCGCGTAGGTCCAGCCCGCGATCGACGTGCTGTAGAAGAGCCCGCCGTTGAGGTAGATCTCGACCGCGCCGCTGGCGCGGGTCCGCGCGCCGAGCTGATCCGCCGGCGACGAACGTCACCTGTCGGCGACGTGGCCCACAACCGCCACCCGGTCCCCGGCGTGAACGTGGACACCAACATCACCCGCTGCACCGCGTCGTAGCGGATCTCGAGGTACCCCGCCGTCGCCGACGTGCCCTGCACCTTTGAGCATCAGGTCGTGCTCGGGCGAGCTCGTCGTGATCACGCTCAGCGTCACGTAGGCTTCCTGGTCGGCGCGCGAAGACGCGCGCCGTTCCACACCGGCGACGACGATCCGCCGCTCGACGCGAAGCTGGTTGCTGCTGACCATGTGACTCGCTGGTGGCGAGCCAACGACCACGCCCAGAGACCCGTTCGACCGGTTGAAGTTTGTCGAGCACGCCGGTGAGCGGGAAGGTGACCGGCGGCGCCGGGCTCACCACGATCTCGACCGACGCGGTGTCCTGCCCGCCACGCCCGTCGGTCACCGTGAGCAGCGCCGCAGCTAGGTTCCCGCGGCGCCGTAGACGGTGCGGGACGCTCGCGCCGGAGCCGCTCTGCCCGTCGCCGAACGCCCACGCGTAGCCCAAGGGATCGCCGTCCGGGATCAGACGAGCCCGTCGCCGCGAAACGTGTGACGGTGAGCGGCGCGTTGCCGCTTTCGCCGGCGTGCCGCCCGCCACCGCGGTGGGAGCGCGATTGGGACCGGTCGAGTAGGTGCCTGCCGCCGAAGTTGTCGAGCCGCGAGGAGGTCGCGTTCTCGAGCGAGACCCCGATCCGGCCACCGCTGGCCGCGTAGGTCCAGCCGGCGACCGAGGTGGTGTAGAACACGGCTGCCGTTGCGGTAGACCTCGACCGCGCCGCTCGCGCGCGCCGCGCGCCGAGCTGGTCGCCGGCCACGTGAGGTCACGGTCGGCGACGTGCCCTACGAGCGCCATCCGGTCGTCGGCGTGTACGCGGACACCAGCACCGACGCCGGCGCGTGGCGTCGTGGCGGGATCTCGAGGTAACCGGCGGTCCAGGACGTGCCCTGCACCTTGAGCATCAGGTCGTGCTCGGGCGACGTCGCGGTGATCGCGCTCAGGGTGACGAAGGCCTTCCTGGTCGGCGCCGAAGACGGCGCCGTTCCACACCGGCGACGACGAGCCCGACGTCTGGGCGAGCTGGTTGCTGATGATCGAGAGCCCGCTCGTCCCCACGCAGGATCCGCCTACCGCGCCGTTCGCCCGGTTGAAATTGTCGAGCACGACGGTCTGCGGGAAGGTGTTCGGCGGCGGCGGGCTCACCACGATCTCGACCGACGCCCGTGCGTCCTGCCCGCCGCGTCCGTCCGTCACCGTGAGCACCGCGGCGTAGGTCCGGCTCCGCCGTACGGGTGTGATGCTCGCGCCCGCGCCGTTCTGACCGTCGCCGAACGCCCACGCGTAGCCCAGCGGATCGCCGTCGGGATCCGACGAAGCCCGCCGCCGAGAACGTCACGACCAGCGGCGCGTTCCCGCTCGCCGGCGAGCCGCCACGCCACCGCCACCCGGCGGCTGGTTCCGGCGGCGGCGTGTTCGCCACGATCTCGACCGACGCCGTGTCCTGCCCGCCGCGTCCGTCCGTCACCGTGAGCACCTGGCAGTAGGTTCCGGGATTCGCGTAGGTGTGCGCGACGCTCGCGCCTCGCGCCGTTCTGCCCGTCGCCGAACGCCCACGCGTAGCCCAGCCCGGATCGCCGTCAGGATCCGACGAGCCCGCCGCGGAGATGCGTCGACGAGCGGCGCGTTCCCGCTCGCCGGCAGAGCCGCCGGCCACCGCCACCGGTGGCCGATTCGGCGGTGGCGTGTTCGCCACGATCTCGACCGACGCCGTGTCCTGGCCACCACGTCCGTCCGTCACCGTGAGCAACGCGGCGTAGGTTCCGGATTCGCGTAGGTATGCGCGACGCGCTCGCGCCCGCGCCGTTCTGCCCGTCGCCGAACGCCCACGCGCTAGCCCAGCGGATCGCCGTCGGGATCCGACGAGCCCGCCGCCGAGAACGTCACGACGAGCGGCGCGTTCCCGCTCGCCGGCGAGCCGCCCGCCACCGCCACCGGCGGACGATTCGGCGGCGGCGGGCCGGCGACGACGTTCCGCCGCCGAAGTTGTCGAGCCGCGACGAGGTCGCGTTCTCGAGCGCGACAAGGCCGATGCGCCCGCCGCTCGCGGCGTAGGTCCAGCCCGCGATCGACGTGCTATATAGAGGAGGCCGCCGTTGCGGTAGATCTCGACCGCGCCGCCGGCGCGCACCGCTCGAGGCTGATCGCCGGCGACGAACGTCACCGTCGGCGACACACCCCACGTCCGCCACCCTGTCCCCGGCGTGTGGGTGGACACCATCACCACCCCGCTGCACCGCGTCGTAGCGGACCTCGATCAACGCGCGCTGGTCGCCGACGTGCCCCTGGACCTTGAGCAACAGGGTCGTGCTCGGGTGAGCTCGCCGTGATCACGCTGGGCGTCACGAAGGCTTCCTGGTCGGCGCTGAAGACCGCGCCGTTCCAGATCGGCGAGGACGAACCCGACGTCGGCGCCAGCTGGTTGCCTGCTGATCGCGACGCCGCTGGTGCTGACCCACGACCTCCCAGGGCACCGTTCGCGCGGTTGAAGTTGTCGAGCACGCCGGTGGTCGGGTAGCCGCTCACCCCGGTGACCTGGGCGGCTGGGTACGGGGCGTTGTTGGCGCTCGTTGGTCTCGAGTCACCGTTCCGAGCGTGTCGACCACGACGCGCAGATCGTAGGCGCCGGCGAACGGCGACGACAGGCTGCGCGTGACGCGAACGCTGTCGAGCGCCGCCCGACCAGCGTGTCGCCTCGGCCTACCAGGGTTGGCTCCGGCGACGCAGACGCCAGCGCGAGATCGTGGAGCCGGCATGCGACCGCGATTCGTTGATCGTGAAGGCGTACTGCGTCGTTCCCGGGCTGCTCGGCGTCGCCGGCGTCACTGCCGTGATCGGCGAGGGCTCGAGATCGATCTCGGGGTAGATGTTGCACCGCGCGGTGTCGGCGAGGCCGCCGCGATCGGTCACCACGAACTTGACCTTGTGAGGTACACGCCGGTCCCGTCGTCGTGGTTCATGCCGACCAGCGTGGCGGTCTTGCCGCGTGAAGTTGAAGAAGCCGGGATGGACGTGGTTGTTGTGGTGCAGATCCATCGATCCACCCGGTAGGCCAGGCTCGTGTCGAATCCTCGGCGTCGCCCCGACCCACTGAGCAGGAGACGTTCTGTCCGACGTAGTAGAACTGCCCATCCGATGGCAGATCAGACTGGCGTGCGGCGGCGTGTTGCCGGGCGGCGCGCCGCCGACGGTGCCGCCGCCGAAGTCGTCGAGCGAGGGGAGCACCGCGCCGGACAGCGACAGCCCGATGCGGCCGCCGTTCGCCGCGTAGGGCCAGCCGGAGACGCTGGTGGTGAACCAGGAAGCCGTTGCGGAACACCTCGACGCTGCCGTTCGAGGCGAGGCGCGCGCGCCAGACATCGCCGGGACTGAACGTGAGGCCCGTGAGTGCCGCGCGTGAGCCAGCCGATCCCGGGGGTGTAGGTCGAGACCATCACCACGCTCTGGGTGGCGTCGTAGCGCACCTCGATGTGCCCGGTGTCCCAGGTCTGTCCCTGGATCTTGAGCAAGAGGTCGTGCTCGGGCGAGCTGCTGGTCAAGTGTGGTGAGCCAGGATGTAGGCCTCCTGATCGGCGCCGAACACCGCGCCGTTCCAGACCGGCGAGGCGTCGCCTCCGGTCTGCTTCAACTGATTGCTCGAGATCACGAGCCCGCCGGGTGGAGCCGACCCACGAGCCGCCGATCGCGCCGTTCGCGCGGTTGAAGTTGTCGAGCACCGGCGTGTTCGGGAACGACACCGGTGGGGTGCCGGCGGAGATCGTGACCCCGGCCGACGCCACGCCGCCCCGGCCGTCGTTGACGCTCAGCACCGCGGTGTACGTGCCGGTGACCGAGTAGGTGTGCTGGGGACCGGGACCCGATCCGGATTGCCCGTCGCCGAACTGCCATTCATAGGTGAGCGGGATCGCCGTCCGGGTCGCTGCTCCCGGCGCTCGAGAACAGAGACCGTGAGCGGCAGCGGGCCGCTGTTCGGGGATTCCGCTGGCCGCGGCGACCGGAATCTGGTTGGCGCCGGCGCCCGTGTAACGGAGGCGGGCGCACCTGGTTGGTGGTGATCGAGACGTAGTAGACGTCGCCGGTGACGGGGTCGGTGGTGAAGTCGACCGGCCCCTCGGCGTCGAGCCCGAAGTCGAGGACCTGCATCAGCTGGTTGCTCGCGCGTTGAGCACCGCGACCTTGATCCAGCTCTCGCCGAAGTCGCCGAAGAAGTAGTTGTTGCGGTAGGCGGTCGGATAGCTCGTGCCGGTGTAGAACACGCCGCCGATCGACGCGTTGCCCACGAGCCCGCTCGGGATGCTGCCGTTCGCGAACTGGCTGGTGTGGTTCCACATCATCACCGGGAACTTGAGCGGGCCGGGGTTGGTCGACGTGCCGATCGTGTTGCAGCCGTGGTGTGACGGATTCGCCGACGTGTACGCGCTGCCGCCCTGCCCCTCGTAGCACGGCCAGCCGGTAGTTGCCGCCGCCGGGAGCGACGACGTTGCACTCCTCCCACGAGCCCCAGCCGACATCGCCGACGTAGAGCGTGCCGGGATTGCCGGCTCGAGGGATTGGTGCCGCCCGTGCCGGGTCGGATGCTGAAGCGGTACGGGTTGCGGAAGCCGTAGGCCCACACGCGCGACGGCACCGAGCTCGCGTTGCCGTCCCAGTAGGGATTGCTCGGGTAGCCCTGGCCGTTCGGCGGGATTGATGCGCAGGATCTTGCCGGCGAGGCTCCCGGTGTACTGCGCGCGGAAGGCGCCGATGTCCTCCTGGGTGCTGGTCTTTCCCGTGCCGAACAGGCCGGGGTCGAGCCCGCCGGCGTCGGTGTCGGAGAACGACGCGCCGTCCCCGACCGAGACGATGAGGCTGCCGTCCGACGCCGAAGCGCAGCGTGCCGATGGTGTGGGACGGCGACCCCGAGGGCGGACCCTGGCCCAGGTGGCCCCCATCAGAATCGTGCGCGAGGCGGGATCGACGACGTTGCTGTCGGCGCCAGCTCATCGTGTAACGGGTGAGGCGGCCGAAGGCGTCGTCGTTGTCGTCGACGCCGTTGGTGTCGGGATCGACGGTGTACAGCATATAGATGTAGTGGTTGACGAAGTAGTTGGGATCGACCGCGACGTGGAGCAGCCCGCGATCGCCGTTGTCGAGGACTCTCGTCCTCGCGAGCCCACACCGGCGTGATGCCGCGCACGCCGTTCTTCACCATCCACACGCGCCCGCGCTTCTCGGCGACCAGAAAGCGCCCGTCGGGCAGGAACGCGACGCCGACCGGGGTGTCGAGCGTGCCGCTGGTGACCGCGTTGTCGGCGACGAAGCTGGCCGGGCAGCGTGACCGCGAACGCGGCGGGGCGCTCGCGAGTCCGACCCTCGAGCAGAAACCATGCGAATGCGCGCTTGAGCAAGGATGCCCTTCAATGACGGCGCGCACCGCGGCGACGAGGCGGTCACGGTGCGCGAACAGACGGTCCCGAATCGGCTCGGCCCGCCTTGGACAACCGGCGCCCGATCCGTCGAGGCAGGTACGACCCAACGGTGGGACAAGCTAGCACGCTCGACGAGCGAAACGCCACCTCTCCGAACGAAAACGTCGCGGCGTGAGCGTCGCGGAGACGGTCGCGTGCGGTCTCTCGCCATCGCTCCCGCGCCCGGCGTCGTTCGCGATCGCGATACAACGTCGACGCGACGGTCGCGAGAGTCGCCCTGGCGGCGCCTCGTTGTCGCGACGTATCTTGGCGGCGACGTTCGTCGCGTCATCGCGCGCGTCGAGGAGGAACGATGGATCCGAACCGAGACGCCGAGCCGTGACCTCGATCGGATCTCGCCCTCCGAGCACCGCGGCGCCGGCCGCCGCCCGCGGGTGGAGTCGCTACGCCCGCTGGCTCCACCTCCAGTGGCCGGCCGGCACGGTCGAGCCGTTTCCCGACGTCGACGAGGACGGCGGCACGGGGACGCCGGGACTCTTCGTCATCGGCGATCTCTCGGGCATCCCGCTCCTCGCTCGCGCTCGACTCCGGCGCGCGCGCGATCGACCGCATCGCGCGCGAGCTTCCGCCTGGGAAACCGGCGCCCGACGCGCTCGATCTCGTGATCGTCGGCGGCGGCGTCTCCGGGATGGCGGCCGCGCTCGAGGCCCGCGCCCGCGGGATGCGCTTCGAGGTCGTGGAGACGACCGAGCCGCTTCTTCACGCATCGTCAACTTTCCGAAGCGGAAGCCGATCTACACCTACCCGAGCGACATGGTGCCCGCGGGTCCGGCTCGCAGGTTCACGCGGACATCAAGGAGGATCTCCTCGCCGAGCTGCGCGCGCAGGTCGATGGCGCCGGCATCGTGGCGCGCCACGACACCGCTCGACGCGTGCGACGCCGCCGCGGCACTGGCTCGAGGTGGAGCTCGAGAACGGCGAGCCGTTGCGGGCGCGGACCGTCCTGATCGCGATCGGCCGGAGCGGCGCGTTCGGACGCTCGGCGTTCCCGGCGAGGAGCTCGACAAGGTCTATCACCGCCTGCACGACCCGCGGGACTTCGCCGGCCGGCGCGCGCTGGTGGTCGGAGGCGGCGACTCGGCGCTCGAGACCGCGATCGCGCTGGCCCTCGCCGGTGGGATCGTGACGCTGTCCCATCGCGGCGCCGAGCTGACACGCCCCAAGCCCGAGCTGGTGGAGAAGCTCGGGCGGCTGGCGCGCGACCCGCGCGCGGACGTGGTCATCGAGCGTTCCTCCTCCGAGCTGATCGCGCCGGCGGCCGGGCCGTTCATGGGGTCTTCGCGCGGATCCGGCGCGCTCGAGATCCGGCTCGCGTCCCGCGCGTCGAGCGGATCGAGGAGTCGGCGGTGAGTGCTGGCCGGTGAACGGCGCGCGCGAGCGCATCGCGAACGACGTCGTGTTCAGCATGATCGGGCGCGAGCCGCCGCTGCGGTTCCTCGCCGACTCCGGCATCCCGATCGCCGGCGAGCCGCATCGGCGCCCGCTCGTGGGCGGCGCTCGGCGCGTTCCTGCTGTTCTGCCATCTGGCTCTACGACTGGAAGTCCGGCGGCTGGATGTCGGCGCTGTGGTACCGGCGCCACTGGTTCCCGACCGACCTGCCCGACCGGCTCGCCGCCGCCGGGCGGATGGATCGCCGCCGCCGCGCGCGGATCCCGCACCGCTGATCGGAACGCTCGCGATCAGCGCCTCCGGCGCCCTCCTTCTGGTACACGCTCGCCTACTCGCTGGTGGTCGTGGTCTTCGGCGTCCGCCGCATCCGCGCGCCGCCGCACGCCTTACGTGACCGCGCAGACGCTGACGCTCATGGCGATCCAGGTGCTCCCGCTCTTCCTCCTGCCCGAGCTGATCCTGCCGCAGCTCGATGCGCACGGCCTGCTGCCGCGCGGGCTCGCCGACGCGCTGTTCCCGGTCGGTCAGCTACGGCCACGGGCGCGAGTTCTGGCGCGCCTACGGGCTGATCCTGGCGTGGCCGCTCAACGTCTACAACATCTTCACGCACCAGCCGCTGTGGTGGTGGATCGCGATCGGCTTCGTCGCAGACCTGCGTGCTGATCCCGCTCGGGATCTACTTCTTCGGCAAGGGCGTCTACTGCGGATGGATCTGCTCGTGCGGGGCGCTGGCCGAGACGCTCGGCGACACGCATCGCCACAAGATGCCGCACGGTCCGGGCTGGAACCGCGCTCAACCTCGCCGGCCAGGTCGTGCTCGCGATCGCGGTCGCTGCTGCTCGTCGTGCGCGTCGCCGGCTGGGCCCTGCCCGCCGGGAACTCGGGCGCGACGCTGCTTCGAGGGCCGCTGGCGGAGCGGCTACAAGTGGATCGTCGACGTGTTCGCTGGCCGGCGTGCTCGGCTACGGCGCTCTACTTCTGGTACTCGGGGCGGGTGTGGTGCCGGTTCTTCTGCCCGCTCGCCGCGCTGATGCACGTCGTACGCGCGCTTCAGCCGCTTTCGCGATCGTCGCCGACAAGAAGAAGTGCATCTCGTGCAGCGTGTGCACCGTCGGTCTGCCACCAGGGCATCGACGTGATGAGCTTCGCCAACCAGGGCGCGCCGATGCAGGATCCCGAGTGCGTGCGCTGCTCGGCGTGCGTCACGGCCTGCCCGACCGGCGTGCTGACGCTTCGGACAGCGTGAACCGGGACGGCGGGCTGATCGCGGATCGGACACGCTGCTCGCCTCGCCGGTCCAGATCGCGCGAGCGCGGGGGCGCGGGGACCGGCTGAGCCGGAACCTCGGCACAAGAGAACGGCGGCGCGTGCCGGCAGCGACCCCGCGCGCCGCGTCAGCGGACCGCGGCGTTCGGAGTTCAGGCCGTCGCGGTTCTCCTCACGTTCGCAGCCTGGAGTCCCTTCGGTCCACGGGTGATCTCGAACTCGACTCGGTCGCCTTCCGCCAGGGTCTTGAAGCCATCGCCCTGGATGGCCGAGAAATGAACGAAGACGTCCTCGCCGCCTTCCTGGGAGATGAAACCGAATCCCTTTGCGTCGTTGAACCACTTCACCGTGCCGTTAGCCTGCAGCGTGCTCCTTGCTCCGTGGGACCGGGGGTCCCGATTGATGATCGGGCGAGCGGCTCGCCGTCGAACCGGCTGCGAACGGCCGTCGCCACGCCGTCGTGAGCAAGAAGAAGCAGCCGCAGGCGTGACCGCCCGCGGCTGCTAGCGTCCTCGAGACTCCGTTCCAGCGCGGCACCGACCCGAGGAAAGTGTGCCTCGCGTCGGCCGGAGTCGTCAAAGGAGTGTTTTGCGATGTCGCCCCTACTTGCTGACCGCCAGCAGCTCGACGTCGAAGACCAGGGTCGCATTGGGCGCGGATGACCGGTGGCGAGCCTCCGGCGCCGTAGCCCATGTCGGCCGGGATCGTGAGGTGGCGCTTACCGCCCACGCGCATGCCGGCCACGCCCTCGTCCCACCCGCGGATCACGTTCCCGGCGCCGAGCGTGAAGGTGAACGGCTGGTTGCGATCCAGCGAGCTGTCGAACTCTGGTGCCAGGTCAGGTGGGTAGCCCGTGTAGTGCACCGTCGTCTTCATCCCGCGCTCGGCGAGATCGCCGTTCCCGACCTCTGAGATCCTGACTTGCCGAGACCCGACGGCATGCTGACCTCCGCGCCGCAGCGCCTTCCATGGAATGATCCGCGCCCGGCGAGGCGGACTCGGTGGTGGCCGTGGTCGACGTCGAGCTCGAGGAACCGGTGCTGCTGGATCCCTGCGTGCTCGTCGTCGAGGAAGAGCCTTCGGTTGCCGGCGGTGCTCGACCCGCCGTTCTCGGACTCCTTGCATCCGAGCGCAACGACGAGCGAGAGCGCCATCAGGCAGCCGATCGCCTTCTTCATGAATTTGCTCCTTGGTTGAGTGGGATTGAGACCGCGGGGAGATGTCGGCACGCTCGCACATTCGCCTCGGCCCATCAAGCCGCCCCCACGCTCGCGTTTGTGATAACATCGAGGCCCTCTTGCGACTGCCCGAGGCGTCCCCGTGACCCCTGATTCTGCCGCCATACCCCATTCCTTCCGCAGGCTGCGCTGGGTCGCCGGATTCGTCATGCTGGCCGCCGCCACGCGCTGGCCGCGGCGCGACACGCCACCGGATTCGACCACGAAAACGAGCGCCGCCGATTCCGTGGCCTCCGCGACGGATTCGGTCGCGGCGCGCCCCCGTCGGCGCCCGCACGGATCACGGAGTCCCAGGTCCTGGATCTCGGGCTCGAGAACGTGCGTGTGGATCCGGCCGATCCGAGTCACGTCGGGTTCGAGAACCGTCGCTATCGACACACCGCCCAAGTGCTGGGAATGCTCGATCGGGCGGCCGGGGCGCCAGTGGTGGGCTTCGAGGAGCGTCTCGGTCTCGCCGGCGCCGCGCTGACGCGCCGAGGAACGGCGGAGAAACCGCGGTTCGGCGTGAGCTATCCGAGCGACTCGGACTTCCCGCTCGCCCACGCGGCACCAGGGCGTCACCGACGACGAAGAGCGTCGACTTCCTGGTCGGCGCGCTGTTCGGCTTCGAGCTCGGCCACCTCACCTCGCCGGTCGAGTTCCAGATCCAGCTCGAGCCGATGGTGCGGTGCAACCCTGGACCGGGGGCCGCGCCACGCGTCGCTCGTGATCCCGCTCTACAACGACTTCCTCTTCGACGACCTCCACCCCGACGTCGACAACGTGCGGCCGGGGCTGGTCTCGCTCGAGCAGTTCGCGTGGGTGCCGCGCGCGGCGCTCACGACGCGCGACCGCAGGATTGCTCGGGGACAATCGCTACGGCTTCCTCGATCGGCGCGGCGCGGCCGATCGCGTCGAGCGCGCTGTTGCTCGACACGCAGGCCGACCTGACCGGATTCATCTCGTTCGATTCCGACGGCGTCGTCTACTCGGACATGAAGCAGCACAGCGGATTCGTCGGGCTCACGTATCGCCCGCCGGCCTACGACGTCGCGCTGCGCCTGCGCGTCGAGCAGTTCCTCTATGGCGATCGCGGCGTGGAGTTCGAGTTCAAGCGCTCGTTCGGCGATCTCGACTTCGCGCTGTTCGGTCAGCACACGCACGGTCGCAACATCGAGGGCGTGAGGATCACGCTGCCGGTTCCGCCGATGACGCGGCCGACGCAGCGCGCGCGGTGCGCGTGCTGCCGGTCGCGCGTTTCCCGTTCACCTACCGCACCGAGACCGAGCCGCTCGGCCTTCATCTCACCGGCGTGGCGTCGCGCGAGGACTTCCTGCGCCAGCTCAGCGCCCCGGCGCTCGAGGCGAATCGGGATCGTTACGCCCCTCCCTCGGAACGCCGGCGAGCCCAGCCGGACGAGCGACCGGTCGACTGGACCACCCTGACCGGGACCTCGGGCTTCATCGTCACCCCTGGGCGGGGACGATGCGGGATCGTGGCATCGAACTCGGCTACAGCCATATCCCGGAAAAATGGGCCTTCGAGCAGTTCAATCGTACCCACCAACACGAGGAAGAGCCTTATTACCTCACCCTGGGGATTTTGCCCCGGCTCGAAGCCTCGCTGCGATTTACGCGGATTCAGGCCGAAAAGGCTTCCTTCCCGACGACCCCGACAACCAGCTCACGACCGACACCGACCACATGGCGAGTGGTCGTTTAACCCTACTAACCTCTCGGCCCAAACGGCCGGGCGTTGCGATCGGCGTCGACGACGTCGAGGGGACGCGACGCTTCCATTCGAGTTATTTGGTGACCGGGATGCCTTTCGCAATATTTCATCTTCAAAACAGACTGAGTTTAGGTTATGCTCCTTCTGTCTTCACAGCGACTCACCATGTCCTCGAAGGTGGTTTTGGAGCTTTCGAGGTTTCCCCTGGCGAGCCGTGGCAGCCCAGAGTCGAGTACGACTCCGAAAAGTGGAACGCGGGATTCGGAGTTGATTTGATCTACGGACTGCGGCTTCGCGCCGCGGCGCTCAATATGGAGAGCTTGAGCGTCGGAGCGAGCTGGTTCCACGAGCTGTGAGGGACGGGTTTAGACCACTGCGTCGTCTAGGATGGATGATGCACAGGACGCCATGGATGGCGGGCTAACGCTCAGCGCCACAGGCCTCCCCTTGGCCGTGCGCGGGGAGATGGAGGACCGCGATGAACATCGATCACCGCAACCCGCGCCTTCGCCGGGGCTTCGCCTTCGTTGCGCTTGCGGCAGTGCTCAGGGGCTGTCTGCCGTAGGCCTCACCCAGTGTCGTATGGTCGACGACACGGTCACTGGCGTGGACATGAATTCCAGCTCCACGTTCAATGCGCGCAGTGCTTGCGTGCACCAGTGCAATGCCAAGTACAAGGCCTGCACAGAAGTCCGAGGAAGCCTTGTACAAGCAGGACGACCGCAAGCAGTGCGAAGCTTCCGCACGCTGATCGTGCGGCTTGCCTGAAGGCCGAGAAGGCTCGGCACAAGGCAGCTCAGAAGGAATGCACGCAGCAGATGCAGAAGTGCAAGCGCAACTGCTACCGCGAAGGTGCCGGAAGCGCAGGGCGCTAGACCAACGTAACACTTGTCGCGCCGGGCTGTAGCTTGAGCGCCAGATCCCGAGATTTGGCGTTCAAGCACCCCGGGACACCTGCCGAAAGCACAGGAGTCCCGCGGTCCCCCTGGGGATCTCCTCGGGGGATGTACAGCAAGCCCGGCGCGACTCTTTTTGCCGCCGGGGCTCGAGAAGGAGTCTTGGCGTGTCGAACCGCAACACAGCAGTCGTCGCCCACTATCTCGACGGTAGGGTCCTCAAGGGCAACACGCAGGATTTCTCCCCCAGCAGCCGAACTTCCACATCCTCCCGCTCGACGGCAGCCGTGGCGTCCACGTCCTCTGTCGCGATCTCAAGGCCATCTTCTTCCGTCAAGGACTTCGCCAGGGATCCCAAGCGGGCCGATCTGCGGGGCTTCATCTCCGGACCCCGCCGAGACGACGCAGGGGTCGCAAGATCGCGGTGCGCTTCGAAGGACACCGAGCTCCTCTGCGGCTACTCGATCTCCTACCGCCGCGCCGCGGCAGCTACTTCATCGCCCCGGCCGACTCGGGCAGCAACAACCAGCGCATCTTCGTGATGCACCTCGGGCGCCGCCGAGAGTCTGTGAGGGCAAGGCCGCCGAGCAGCTCCGTCCAGCGGGTGCTCGACTCGATGGCGGCGTAGCGCCGCTCGCGCGAGCGGCTGCGCAGTCGAGATCGGATCGCCGCGGTCGCGCGGCCCGGCTTGCGAATCACGCCGCCCTTGGATAGTGTCCGCGGTCTCCGCGGTCGAAGCGCGTGTTGCGCCCGGCATCCACCCCCGTCACGAACTCCGGGAGCCTCATGACCTCGTTCAAGCACCGGCTGCGCCACAAGCGCGCAAGCACAGCGCCCAGAAGAAGAAGGAAAAAGGCTCGCGCCCAGAAGAAGCAGCGGCGGCGCTGAGCGGATCAGCTCAGATCGAGGGTGCTTGAGGTCGAGGGCGCCGAACAGACCCGCCGCCCTGTCCTCCAAAGAGATCGTTCCCGCGTCGCAGCGCACTCCGAGGGACGTCCACCACCGGTAGCCCGAGGTCCTCGACCGCCGCGACCTTGGAGGTCGTGGGCAGCGAGTATCGATCGCTCGCGAGATAGTCCTCGAACTCGTCGAGCGTCCAGGCGAAGAGCGCGTCCACCTCCCACACCAGCCGCGACTTCCTTGCCGCGCGTACGAGATCGGGCGGATCGTCCGGGGCGCGGGACGTTGAGCGTGGCCACCGCACAGCAGTCGCAGCCGAACCAGAAGTCGGGAACGCGCTCTCGATGACCAGGTTGTCCGACACCCGCGCTTCGGTCGGGGCGTCCTTCCAGACGTTCGGTCAGCAGCTCGCTCAGCGCGAACAGGTAGCGCAGCAGGGCGCGCGGATCGTCGTTGGCCGCGCCCTCTCAGCCCGGTCGCGAGCACGCGAAGGTTGCGGATCGCCTCGAGCCGGACCCACGGCGAGCGGCGATTGCACAGCGCGGTGAGGTTCTTGAGCGTGCCCTCGAGCCGCTCACGGGCGAGGACCAGGAGGTCCGAGAAACTCTCGTTGTTCTTCTCGAGGTACTCGACGGTGCGGCGCATCGCCTGATTGAGCGGCAGGTAGGCGGAACGCATGGTGGCCCAGTCCTCGGTCAGACGATGTTTCGCGATGACGTCCCAATCCGCCATGTTCACGTCCTCCTCGGCCGTCCCTCGGGTCGCGAGCGCAGTCCCGACCGCCGCAGTATAGCCGAGCCCGCGATCGACGACCAAACCCGCGGCATCGCGACGGCGTCGCGGAGCGCTAGTGCTATCTTCGATGCTCGACGCATTGCGCCTCCGACCGCCGCGGGTCAGTCGCTCATTTCGTGTGTCACAGGGAGGTCGTCATGCGGGATCCTCGCAACGCAGAGCTGGCTCGGTGTGATCGTCCAGCACTCGACCCGCATGCAGCCCGGCGAGTCGATCCTGATCGAGGCGTTCGACGTCACCGACGGCCTCGTGCTCGACCTGGTGGACGCCGCGCGCGACGCGCGGGCGATTCCGATCGTCTACCTGCGCAACAACGCGGTGATCCGCTCGCCTGATCGCGCTCGCGGCGACCGAGCGCGCAGTTCCGGATCCAGGCCGAGGTCGAGCTGGCCGCAGATGCAGCAAGGCGCAGGCCTACGTCGGGCTGCGAGCCGCCGACAACGCGACCGAGCTGGCGCGACGTGCCCGGCCGACCGCATGGCGCTCTACCGCGGCTGGTGGCGCATCCGGTGCCATCTCGACTACCGCGTCAACCACACGCGCTGGGTGGTGCTGCGCTACCCGACGCCATCGATGGCGCAGCAAGGCGAACATGAGCACCGAGGCGGTTCGAGGACTTCTTCTACCGCGTCTGCACGCTCGATTACGCTCGCATGGCCGACGGCCATGGAGCCGCTGGCCGAGCGCATGCGTCGCACCGACCGCGTGCGGCTGACCGGGCCCGGCACCGATCTCGAGTTCAGCATCAAGGGGATCGGCGTGGTGCCGTGCGAGGGTCGTCGCAACCTGCCCGACGGCGAGTGCTTCACCGCGCCGGTGCGCGACTCGGTCAAGGGGACGATCACCTTCAACACGCCGTCGCCTCTTCCTCGGCACGACGTTACGAGGGTCTGTCGTTCACGCTTCGAGGGCGGGCGCATCGTCGAGGCCCAGGGCAGCCCCGGCGATCGACTCGACGCAGCTGCTCGACACCGACGAGGGCGCGCGGCACATCGGCGAGTTCTCGCTCGGGTTCAATCCGCTCATCCTGCACCCGATGAAGGACACGCTGTTCGACGAGAAGATCGCGGGCTCGCTCCACTTCACGCCCGGGCAGGCCTACGAGACCGCGGACAACGGCAACCGGTCGCAGGTCCACTGGGACCTGGTGTTGATCCAGCGCCCCGAGTACGGCGGCGGCGAGATCTGGTTCGACGGCGAGCATGATCCGCAAGGACGGCCGCTTCGTGACGCCGGACCTCGTGGGGTTGAATCCCGACCGCCTGATCGCCGTGAGCCCGGCGGCCAGGCCGGGACGGCGTAAGCGGACGGACGACGTGATCCAGCTCCAGGACGCTCACCTATTCGGTCGGGCAGCGCGTGCTGTTCGAGGATCTGAACTGGGTGCTGTCGCCGGGCGACCGCGTCGCGCTGGTCGGCCCGCAACGGCGCCGGCAAGACCACGCTGATCAAGGTCATGCTGGGCGAGTACTACGCCCGAGTCGGGCGCGCGTGGTGATCGCGCGGGGCACCCGCCTCGGCTACCTGCCCCAGGAAGCCGCCGAGCGGTTCGACGGCACGGTGCTCGAACGCGCGATGGAGGCGCACCGCCACGCCCTCGGCATGCGCGAGGAGCTGGACGCGCTCCACCTCAGGCTCGAGGGCATCGCCGAGGACGACCCCGAGCTCACGCCGCTGCTCGAGCGCGCGGGCGAGCTCCAGCACCACCTCGAGCTCGAGGACGAGCACGCGCTCGAGCCCGAGGCGCGCCGGGTGCTTTCCGGCCTCGGCTTCTCGCGCGCCGACCAGGACCGGCCGCTGTCCGAGTTCTCGGGAGGCTGGCGCATGCGCGCCGCGCTCGCGGCGCTGCTGCTCACCGACCCGACGCTCCTGTTCCTCGACGAGCCGACCAACCATCTCGACCTGCCGGCGATGGAGTGGCTCGAGGACTACCTCGCACGACTTCCACGGCGGCCTGGTGGTGGTGTCGCACGATCGCGTGTTCCTCGACCGCGTCGCCACCGAGATCCGCGAGCTCGACCACGGGCGGCTCGAGCGACTACCCGATGACGTTCACCCGCTACCTCGAGGAGCGCGAGCTGAGGCGCGAGCGGCTCGAGGCGCAGAACGCGCAGGTCGAGCAGCAGCATCGCCCAGCTCTCGCGCTTCGTCGAGCGCTTCGGCGCCAAGAACACCAAGGCCTCGCAGGCGCAGAGCAAGCGCAAGATGATCGCGCGCCTCGAGGAGCAGCGCGTGGTCATGCCGCGGCAGGCCGCGGGCGATCCGCTTCCACTTCCCCGCTCCGCCGCACGCCGGGCGCACGCTCGTGCGCCTGCGCGGACGCCGCGTTCGGCTACGACGCCGGCGCGACGTCTTCGCGCACGCGCGACGTCGAGATCGAGCGCGGCGACAAGATCGCGATCGTCGGCGCCAACGGCGCCGGCAAGACCACGCTGCTGCGCGTGCTCGCCGGCCAGCTCGTCGGCCCGCGCCGGAACGCGCGAGGAGCTATCCGCACACCCGTCTCGCCTACTTCGCCCAGCACGCCGCCGAGACGCTCGATCCCAGCGCAGACCGTGCTCGCACGCGCTCGAGGCGATCGCGCCTCCGGAGTGGCGCCCGCGGCTGCGCTCCTGCTCGGAAACTTCCTGTTCCAGGGTGACGACGTCTTCAAGCTCTGCCGCGTGCTCTCGGGCGGCGAGCGCCAGCGCGTGGCGCTCGTCGCGCATCCTGCTCGAGCCCGCCAACCTCATCCTGCTCGACGAGCCGACGCATCACCTCGACCTCGCCGGCAAGGAAGTGCTGGAGGACGCGCTCGAGCAGTATCCGGGGCGCGCTCGTGGTGGTCACGCACGACCGTTCGCTGATGGCGCGGCTCGCGACCCGCGTGCTCGAGGTCGAACGGCGGGCGGGTGGTGCTCTATCCCGGCGGCTACGACGACTACGAGGCCGCGCGGCTCGCCCGCATCGGCCGCCCGGGCACCGACGCCGGTCCGGCGGGGCGCGCCACGCCGGCACCAACCGCGACGCGGGGTGGCCCCGCCGGGTCTCCGCGCGGGGGAGTCGAAGGCCCCGGCCGAGCCACGCGGCGCGGGCGCGGGCCCCAAGTCCGCGCCGGCGGGTCGTGAGGCCCGCGCCGCCGGGCGCGACGCCCGCGGCTCGCAACGCCAGCGCGTGAGCGCGAGCAGCAGCGGATCGAGAAGGACATCGAGGCGCGCGAGGCGCGCATCGCAGCAGCTCCGGAGCGCAGCTCGCCGATCCCGAGGTCTATCACGACGGGGCCAAGGCGAAGGACCTGGTGGCGGAGTACGAGGCGGCTTCGCACCGAGGTCGAATCGCTGTGGCAGCGGCTGAGCGAGGTGAGCTGAGGACCGGAGCGCGGGCCGGACGACGCCGATCAGCGGCGCCCGGGCCGCTCCGAGCAGCGCTCGTACACGCCGGCCGATCCGGCATCGTCGGGCACCATCCCTAGTACGGCCGCCGCGAACGTCCGGGCCTCATCGCAGCGTCCGACGCCCTCGAGCTGAACCGCCATGCGGTATGCGAACTCGCCGACGAACTCCACGAACATCGGCTGCAGTGCCACGACCCACGGCGCCGCCGAGCCGTCCGCGCATGCGGATCGCGCCGCCGCTGATCGGATGCCCATCGGTCACCGACTCTTCGATCGCGCGCCGCGCTCGGTCCGGGATCTGCTCGGCCCACCACCACGGCGGGAGCGGTCGAAGCGCCGCGCCGATTTCCTCGCGCGTCCGCGGCGTGACGCGATGAATCGAATCCGCGGCCCCGAGACAGGACCTGAGGACTCGAAGGTGACCACCACCGGGGCGGTGGCGTCGAGGGACACGATAGAAAGCGGTCTGGACAGCGAAGCCGGCCGGAATCCCGCTCGAAGCGACCGCGCACGGCGTCGCTCGTGAGCACGAGGTCCGCGCCCGTGAACAGGCGTGGATCGTAGAGACGCGGTTGATGTCGACGCGACGCGGGAACAGCTCGATGTCGCGCCTCCGCCCCTCCCGCTCGCTCGAAACGAACGCCGCGCCGCCCGCGACCACCAGCGGCAGCATCACCATGGTCCGATACCACCGGCGCCCTCAGCAGGCGCTGCTGGAGTGCCGGGGAGCTCGCGGCGCGAACCGCAGGTGCTCCCGCCACCGCTCCCGTTCCTCCGGCGTCGCACCTAGAGCCTCGCACCGTACAACTCTTGCACCAGCGGCTCGTGGTCCGACAGATGCCGCTCAATCCACCTCCGTGCCTCGCCCTGCGTCGTTGTCGACGCGCCGCTTCCCGGCACGAGACTGAAGGCCACCCGGCTGGACCGCGGGCAAGAGCAACGCGACCAGAATACCCGCCGTAACGATCGCGCGCGCACGCTGGGGTGCGCCCGCTCCAGCTGCAGCGACCGCCCCGGCCGCGACCAAGAATGACCACGGCGCGGGCATCCAGTTGAACGATAGCCGGCGTTCGGCGCACTCACGACGCGGCCGACCGAGATCGGAACGCCGATCACCAGCAGGTAGAGCCACAACAAGACGCCGACCGGCGACCGGCGGAACCGAGCCGCGAACCAGGACGAGAAATCGAGAGAAACACCAGCGCAGCTGTGGGGCCAAGATCGCTCGCCAGACTCTGCACGTAGTACGGAAACCCCCGTCAGCTCGAGCGTGCCGAGCACGCCCGTCTACCGCGATCTCGGCGATCCGAGAACGATCGAGATCGGAACTTCGCGAAGTCAGTACCGCGAACGGCGTCGTAGCGGCGATGAAGATCGCTGAGCGCGCCCGCCATGGCAGGCGGCGCGACTCTCGCTCCAGCTGCGCCGGGCTCACGCCGCCACGCCACTTCTCCAGCCCCAGCACTGGCCACCAGCAGTCCGGCCGGATGCGCGGTACCGGCCGCGCGAGCCCGATCCCAGCGCTGCTGCCTGGAGGCCAGCGCGCACGACGGGGACCAGGTAGTCCCAATACGCCAGCATGCGATCGACGGCGCCCATCGCGCGAATGCAGTCATCAGCGTGTCGGTGTAAAATCGAGGCGTGATTCGCGAGTCGCGGTTGCCGGCGAAGCTTACATCAGCGTCGCGGCCCCGGGAGTCCCGTGCCCCGCTCGCCATCGTTGGCCCAGGCGCCACGCCAGCCGCACCATGACGGCCGATCCGCCGCCACACCGAGAAGCCGCCCGAGAGCGATCGTTGGCGTCAGGTCACCTCGTCAGGCCACGAAGTAGTCGGCCGGGTTCGGAACACCCCGGCCATGCGTCCCAGTTCGTAGTGCAAGTGCTGAAGCGCGAAATGGAGGTAGAACGAAAGCGAGGGTAGTGGAAGAAGTGGGGATTCAGTCGATTCCTGCCCCACCCCAACCCCACATCTCGAACGCCCGCTTCCACGGCATGGCTTCCTCGACGAGGTCAGGAAGCCCCTGCCCGGTATTGCCACATGCGGAGCGCCACCGCGAGAACGAGAGGTGCGCCAGAGCCAGCCGACCGATCGGACCGTGACCGACTTCGGTGGTCGGCGCGAGCAACGCTTCGAGGCAGGACGCCCGCGTCGACAGGGATCGGATCGGCGGAAGCCGCTTCCTTCATTGTCCTACCTTAGGCAGGACGGTGGATTTCTCCGCTCCGCAGACGTGAGGCGGAAGACCGGGACATCAAGGATCGGCGTTCGATTGACGTTCCAGCGCGCACCGACTAGGTTACGCGCCCATGGCCGACGTCACCCTTCGCGCACGTACATCTTCCTCGACAGCCTGCAGCCGCAGCTCGCGCGCGTTCATCGGCACCACCGCGCGCGGCTTCCTGCCCGTCGCCGGCGACGCGTCGATGTTCATCGAGACCGCGCCCGGGCTGATCATCAACCGCATCATGGACGTGGCGCTCAAGGCCACCGAGTGCGACGCCGGCGATCATGGTGGTCGAGCGCGCCTTCGGCCTGCTCGAGATCCACCACCGCGACAAGGGCCAGGTGCTGCTACGGCGGGCCAGGCGGTGCTCGACTACCTCGAGCTCGACGAGAGCCGACCGCGTGCAGCCGCGCGTGGTCTCGGACCAGGTGATCCGCGCCGTCGAGCCCTACCACGCGCAGGTCATCAACAAGATGCGCTACGGCGACATGCTGCTCGCCGGCGAGTCGCTGCTGATCCTCGAGACCGAGCCGGCGGGCTACATCGCGTTCGCCGCCAACGAGGCGCTCAAGGCGGCGCGCGTCAAGCTGATCGACGCCACCGCTGTTCGGCGCGTACGGCCGGCTCTACCTCTCCGGCCCCGAGGCGCAGATCGACGCCGCGCGCGGCGCGGCGCTCAGGGTCTCGGCACGGTCAAGGGCGCACCGGTGAGCGCAGACACGAGCGACGGTCGCGTCGAGCCCGGCGCTGAGGACCGGCTCAGAACAGCTCCCGCTGCGTCCAGCGCTCCTTCCAGCTCGACACGGCAGCAGGCCCAGGCGGCGCTTCATCTCGTTCGCCGATCGCCGGCGAGTGCCCGGCCCAGTGGTTGTTGAAGTAGCCGTAGACCTCGCGCACCTCGGCAGCACGCGGCGTCAGGTCGCTGCTCCCACGACGTCGAACGATCCGCGGCGCGGTCGATCATGACCGCGGTCGTAGCGCTCCGATCGCGCGCCGATCGCCGAGCCAGCGCAGGTAGAGGAAGTCGGCGGTCACCTCGCGTCGCGCGCGGCAGGTCGCGCCACTCGGTCCAGGCCAGCGCCGCGCCGGCGCGCGCGCAGCAGGTCGTACGTCTCCGCGCCGGTGCCACGAGCGATGCGCGGAACTCGACCGCGAGCCGGCACGCCGCGAGGCGCGGCGGCGAGGAACCGGTCGAGCACGCCGACCGTGCCCGGCGTCGCGCTCGAACTCGGCCGGCATCTGCACCAGCAGCGGCCCAGCCGCTCGCCCAGCGGCTCGAGCGCCGCGGCGAACGCCTGCATCTGCTCGCCCATGCTCGACAGCCGGGCGGTGTGGGTGATGCGCCTGCGGCACCTTGGCCGCGAAGCGGAAGCTCTCGGGCGTGTGGCGCGCCCACGAGCGCACGACGCTCGGCCGCGGCGGGTGGTAGAAGGTGGTGTCCAGCTCGACCGGTGTCGAACACCTCGGCGTAGAACGGGCAGGTAGTGCTCCTGCTTGCTGCCGGGCGGATAGAAGGTGCCGACCCAGTCGGGATAGGACCAACCCTGGGTGCCGACGGATCCGCGTGCGGCCACGGTCATCGGCTCACAGCGCTCCGAGTACGGGAGTCCCGCGACGGGCCTTCGGAGCAGAAGGTGCCGGCGGAAGAAGTGCCCGCACGCGCTCCTCGTAGAGGTCGCGATGCGCCGACCAGCCCCTCGTTGTGACCGGCGCCGGGAATGATCCACAGCGGATCCGTCCTTCGATCCGCGCCGCCACAGCCCGCGGGCCTGCTCGGGCGAGAAGCGGTTGTCGTTCTCGCCGTGGATGATGAACACCGGCCGGTCGGCCAGCGCGGGCGCCGCCGCCGCGACGTCGACCGAGTGCGGATCGCAGCCGGTGAGCGTGTGCGCCAGCGAGCGGCAGCATGGTGGCGCTCGGCCAGCGCCGCGGCAGGCGGGCCCAGCGCTCGCACGGCGTCCTCGAGCGCCTGCCGGCCGCTGCGCGAACGCGCAGTCGGCGACCACCGCGCGCGATCGTCGGAGTTCGCCGCGCCGCGAGCAGCAGGCCCACCGCTCCACCCAGCGACTCGCCGAGCAGCCGCGACCCGGCGGCCCGCGAGCGCCGGGCTCGCGCGCGCACCCAGTCGAGCGCCGCCTGCGCGTCGCTCGATCTCGAAGTGGCCGAGCGTCGTGGGCTTGCGCTCGCGGTAGCGCCCGAGAGCGGAAGTCGATGGTGAAGCACGTGCGTAGCCGGCGCGATTCAGGAACGCCGCCGTAACGCCACGCGCGCGATGATGGATCGCGGCCGTAGCCGTGCAGGAGCACGATCACCACCGCGCCGCGTGCCCGGGCAGCAGGTACCAGCCGTCGAGCGCAGTCGCCGTCCGTCGACGCGGGATGCGCACGCGCCGGGCCGGGCGTCGAGGTTCTGCGGCGCCGCCCAGATCGCGCGGCAGGAAGGGATAGAGCCCGATCAAGCCGAGCCTCCCGCCAGACGCCGACCGCGCGCGACGGCGACGCCGGTGAGGATCAACGCAACCAACATGAACCGGTCGCCACTCGCGGCGACTCTGCCGCTCAGCGCTCGACCTTGAGCCCCCGCGGCCCCGACGTACTCGGACTGCGGCCGGATCAGGTGGTCCTCGGCGTGCTGCTCGATGACGTGGGCGCACCAGCCCGCCACGCGGCCGCAGGCGAACATCGCCACGAACGAGCGGGGCTGCGAGCCCCAGCGACTGGAGCACCAGCGCGGTGTAGAACTCGACGTTGGTCTTGAGATTCGCGGCCCGGCTTGAGCCTCCTCGAGCACGCGCAGCGCGGTCTGCTCGACCGCGCGCGCCAGGTCGAACAGCGCGCGGTCGTGCGAGCGCGGCGCCGCTCATCTCCTCGGCGACCTTGCTCAGCACGTCGGCGCGCGGGTCGCGCACCTTGTAGACGCGGTGCCCGAATCCCATGATGCGGCGCCCTGCGCCGAGCTCGCGCGCGAGCCACGCGCTCGGCGTTGTCGGCGCGAGCCGATGTCCACCAGCATGTCGAGCACCGGCCCGGGCGCGCCGCCGTGGAGCGGGCCCTTGAGCGCGCCGATCGCCCCGGTCACGGCGCTCACCATGTCGGAGCGGGTGCTGGCGATCACGCGCCCGGCGAACGTCGAGGCGTTCATGCCGTGGTCGATGACCGTGACCCAGTAGGTGTCGAGCGCGCGGGCGGCGATCGGGTCGGGCTCGCTGCCGTGCACCATGTAGAGGAAGTTGGCCGCGAGCGCGAGGTCCGTGCGCGGCGCGATCGGGCTGCTCGCCGGCGAGCCATGCGCGTGCGCGGCGACGATGGTCGGAAAGCGCGCGGTGAGCATCTTGGCCGTCGGCGAGGTCGGCCGGCCGGCGAGATGTCGTCCGGGTTCGGCGAGATCGAGCGAGAGCGTGGCGCACGCCATGCGCAGCGCGTCGATCGGCGGCGCGCCTGCGGCGGCGCGCCCGCACCACGCTGCAGCGTCTCGGCCGGCAGCGCGGCGCAGCGACGGCCATCTCTGCTGCGCAGCATCGCCGAGCTCGTCGCGGCGTCGGCAGCGTGCCCGCGCCACAGCAGATGCGCGGCCTCCTCGAAGCTCACGCGGCCGGCCAGCTCGCTTGAGCTCGTAGCCGCCGATGATGAGCTGGCCGGCGATGCCCGTCGACGTGACTCAAGCCGGGTCTGCGGCGGCGACGACGCCGTCGAGTCCGCGCGGCGCCGGGGCCGTGGTGCCTCGACATGCCGATTCTCCGGTTGGTCGTGGGCGCGAAGGACGCGGTTCTGCGCGGCACTATGGCATCGCGGAGGCGCGGTCCGCAACCGCCGTCGCGGCGGCCGTCACGCGCATCGCCGGCCAGGGCATCGTCGGGCGCGCGACTCGCGCGCCGCCCACTGGAAGTAGACGACGCTCATGACGCCCCAAGAACAGGCCGCCCGGCACCCACGTGATGAGGCCGCCGAGCCGCTGGTCGTCGACCGCCGACATGCCGATCAGCCGCGGCGCCGAGCGCGTACCGCGAGTGTAGAGGCGGACGCTCGGCGAAGGTGATGCAGCGCCGCGACCGCACATCATCAGGCGTGCCGAGCAGGAACGAGGTAGAGCATCTTGCGCCGGCCGGAGCAGCGGCCGCGCGCGACCGCGCAGTCCGCGCCGACCACCGGCCACCACATCAGCACCGCACGTCGCCCATCACCATGAGGTGCATCACGATGTGGACGCCGCGGTCGCGCATCATGAGGTCGTAGAGCGCCGGGACATGCCAGATCGAGAACACGATGGTGTAGAGCGCGAAGCCGATCGGCAGGCGCTGCGACCGCGTTCCACGCCCACGGCGAGCGGCACGCGGGCTGCAGGAGCCAGCGCCAGAGCCGCGGCGGCACGCCGAGGAGGAACAGCAGCGGGAAGCACCTGGGCCAGGAGCAGGTGCTGCGACCATGTGCGCGCTGAACGAGGTAGAGATCGCTGAGGTCGTGGAGCGGACCGACAGCGAGCCGAGACGACGATCAGACCGAGCGACGCAGGACAGCGCAGCGGACGCCGACCGTGATGCGCTCGCCCGGCGAGTGCCGAGCCGCGGCGCCGGGCCGCCGACGTCGCGAGCACGCGTAGAGCACGAGGAGCAGGGCGCAGCCGCAGCGGCACGCTCCACTCGCAGTGCCATGGCCAGGCGTCGGTAGGATCGCCTGGGGGCTGATCGCGATAGCGGGTACATCGTCCGGTGATCGCGATCGCCGGCGCTGCCGAGCTCTTCGCCAGCACTCTGCGCCCTTGCACCGCGAAGGTGTCGCCCAGCGCCTCGAGGAAACCCTGCTGCGGGTTCTCCCAGTGGGTCTGCCCGATCACGCGCGTAGAGCTTGCGCGATGGCGGATGTCGAGGAAGTACATCCCCGCTCGACGCGCCCGCTCACCATCGCGCACTGCGCGCTGCAGCGTGCCCTGGCATGCCCGTGCTGGAAGATGCAGACCGGGTCGACGAACTCTCCGATCAGGTAGAGTGCTGTCGGCGGAGGCGCCGCCGGGACCCGGGCCTGCGCCGCACGCTGGGAGCAGCGCGAGCACCAAAAGCAGCGCCGCGAGCCCGAGACGGCGGGCGCGGGTGAAGAGCTGGCGCGACTTCTTGCTGGGGTGGTGGGACGGGCATGGGACCGCGATTCGCGCATTGTACCCCAGTCCTCGCCGCCGCGCGCGATCGCGTCCCGGAGCGATCAAGCTCCAGCGTAGCGCGCGAGGAACTCCGCCGTGGTGCTGGCCGAGCCGCGGCGGCGCGACCCGGATGCCGGGGCGGGGATCCCGTCGGCGCGCCACGGCAGGGTCAGCACCGCAGCCTCACGTCCGGCGGGCCGGTCGCGCGCCGTCCTCCGCCAGCGTGGCGTCCGCGATCATTCCGCGTGACGCGAGCACGGGATCTGCGCATGACCTCGTCGCGATCCCGCGCACGGGCCCGCGTGGCACGTCGGCGCGCCGCAACCGGTCGAGCCAGGTCGCGCGCGGCGCCGAAGGCGAACTCGCGCCGACAGATCCGCGATCAGGTCCACGCGGTTCCTCACCCGGTCGGCGTTGGCGCCGAAGGCGCAGATCAGACGCGAGGCTCGGCGTTCCCATCGCCTGGCACAGGCGCCGCCACTGCTCGTCGTTGCCCACCGCGACGCACGAACGGCCCGTCCGGCGGCCTGCGAACGTCTGGTAGGGCACGATCGTCGGGATGCGCGTTGCCGTAGCGCGCGCGCGGGCTGCGCCGGTCGAGAGCGCCGACTGCGACGACGTTCACCAGCGACGCGCACGCCGACCTCGTAGAGCGCGACGTCGAGGTGCGTGCCGCCTCGCCGCTGCGGAAGCGGCCCGACGAGCGCGCGCGAGGATCGCCGCCGCGGCGTGGACGCCGGTGAGCACGTCGACCACCGCGACGCCCACCTTGAGTCGGCGGGCCGTCCGCCTCGCCGGTGACGCTCATGCAGCCCGACGAAGCCCTGCATGCACCGCGTCGTAGCCCGGGCAGCTGCGCGTACGGGCCGTCCTGGCCGAAGCCGGTGATCGAGCACACGACGAGCGCCGGATGATCGCGCGCGCGCAGCGACGCCGCATCGAGGCCGAAGCGCGCGAGCGTGCCCGGGCAGGAAGTTCTCGACCACGACGTCGGCGCGCGCCGCCGCGGCGCGACGCATCGCGGCGCGATGCGTCGGGATCGTTGAAGTCGAGCGCCGCGCTAGCGCTTGTTGCGGTTGACCGACAGGAAGTAGGCCGACTCGCCGCCCACGAACGGCGGCCCCCAGGCGCGCGTCTCGTCGCCGACCCCGGGCCGCTCGATCTTCCACACGTCGGCGCCCAGATCGCCGAGCATCTGCGTCGCGTAGGGCCCCGCGAGCACGCGCGAGAGATCGAGGACGACGCAGGCCCTCGAGCGGGAGCCGGCGTGGCGTGCTCGGCACGCCGCGGCGACTGACGCGTCCCGGCGAGCTCGTCCACGAACGCGCGCGAGCTCGAGCGGCCGGGCCGGTCGCGCGCCGGACCAGCGTCTCGCGCCAGTCCAGCGCTTGCCCGACGCGGTAGAGACTGCTCGCTGCAGGATACGCGTCCGACCTCGGGCTCGTGACGTAGCGGTCCCACGCGTCCGGCCGCCGCCGAGCACGCGCCGCAGCAGGTGCGCCTGGAGCTGCGACGCCATCATCTCGCCGAGCAGGTAGTTGTGGTAGTAGACCGGCGCCACGCTGAAGTGGATCTTGCTCGCCCAGTCGGGCGCGTGCCGGCCCTCGGGCGCGTCACGCCACTGGAAGCGCTCGACCAGGTCCCACCACAGCGTGTCGCAGGTCCTGCGTCGGGATCGCGATAGAGCGCGCGCTCCATGTGGCACATCACCAGGTCACCAGCGCGTCTGCACCAGGAGTTGCGGCCGCGTCGAGCGCGCGAGCGCCGCGGCGGCGCGCCGCGCGCTCCGTCGCGTCGGCAGCGCCGGCGTAGCGCGCGAGCCAGGCGGCGTTCTTGGACAGCCGTCCGAACAGCATCGCGCTGACGCCTCGGTGGTCAGGATGTGCGCCGGCGCGCGCAGCAGGTACGGCAGCGCGCGGTCGACCTGCCTGGTCGTAGACCGCGTGGCCGAACTCGTGGAGCATCGTGCCCATCCAGTGCTCGTTGGGCTGCAGGTTGCACAGCACGCGGATGTCCTGCGCCGCGGTCCACCGAGCATGCAGAACGCGTGCTGGCTCTTGCCCGGCTTCTCGTACAGGTCGGCGCGCGCGAGCAGGTCGGCGATGTCGAAGCCGATCGGCGCGAAGAACCGCTCGGTGAGCTCTCGACCAGCGATTGGTCCGCGAACGACGGATCGAGGCTCGACCTCGGCGGCCGGCGCCTCCTGGAAGAACGGATCGCTGTAGTGCCACGGCCGCAGCGTCCGCGGGCGCGACGCCGAAGCGCCGGCCGAGCCGCGCGTCGAGCTCGCCGCTTGTACGCCTCGAACAGCGGGCGCGTGCCGCGCTCGAGCTCGTCGAGCAGCTCGAACAGCTCGTGCTCGTCCAGCTCGTCGAGCTCGAGCATCATCGCAGTAGTAGTTCGGCGAAGCCGAGCATCCGCGCGCGCTCCGGTTGCGGAGCCGCACCAGCGTCGAGCAGGTCCTGCCGCGACCTCGCCGCCCGACCTGCTTCGCGGCCTCCCACGCGCGCCGGCGTCGCGCCGAGTCGTCTCGAGTGCCGCAGCACCTCGACGGAGCTGCGTTGTCGGTGACGCGCTCGCCGTCGAGCTCGGCGCGGAAGTTGTTGAAGCGGCTCTCGAGCGACTTCTCGAGCCGCACCATGCCGCTCGATGGTCTCGGGCGGGATCTGCTGGGCGCTGGAACTGGTTGGAGCAGCGATGACGGCTGGCGCTCGAGCAGCGGATCGGAGGCGCCGCCGCGGTCCTCCAGCGCGACCAGCCAGGCTGGTAGGGCTCGCGACGCGCGAAGATCTTCCGGATCTGCGCGTCGAGACGTCGCGCTCTCCTGCGCGTGCGCGACTCGCCGGTCGACGCTCGCCATCCACAGCGGCTCGTTGTACTCGCGCTGGAGCGGCTCGAGCTCGCCGACGAGACGCCGCGACGAAGTCGTCGAGCGCGGCATCCAGGATCCGGCGGCGCTCCGGGCGGTCTCCATGGTCGATCCTCGAACGTGGCGTGGCGCGCGGCGCAGCGCGCGGCGTCTACGCGGGCGGCGCGCCATGCTCTAACGCGACGGGGTGCGCGGATCGGAACGATCCGGCGCCCCGACCGGGTCGAGGAGAGTCGTGCGGGCGGAGCGCGGACGGCGGGCCGCCCGGAGGATCAGCCCGAGCGCCGAGGTCGAGCGGCGAGGCCCGCGCTCTCAGCGATCTCAGCTCGATGATCGCCGACGTGTTCACCAGGTGCAGGCCGTCAGCGTGAGGAGCACGAAGAACCCGGCGCCTTGCTGGTTCATGAAGTCGGAGAGCCGCTGGCTCTCGCGCTGGGCAGCGATCCACACGCCCGGACGAGGCTGAGCCGTCGCTGATCACGACGTCCGCCTGCTCCTCGCGCCAGGCTCCTGAAGCCGCGTGCGGAGACGTCGCTCTGCAGCACCTGACGTCCCGGCGTCACGCGCGTCAGCCGCTGGCGGTTGATGAGGTGGATGCTTCCCTCGTCGCCGATCGCCACTGGCAGAATCGGGCGGGCTCGTTCAGGCGATCGAGAACGGTCTGATGACGGGCGCCCGATGGATCGAGATCGGGGAAGACCTGCCCGGGAACGCCTGCAGCTCGCTCCGACCAGATCGTCACCGGAATGCGCCGCAGGAATGTAGTGGTCCATGGTGGCTCCTTCCTCGTCTGCCGCTTCAGCAGCTCGTCTGTCGCGCCTCGGCCAGCGCTCCGCTCCCTCCCGCGTCGGAGGGTCGGCGCTTCGCACGCCGGAGACGGCTCGATTCGCACGGTGGCCGGGCCCGGCCGGAAACGAAGTCTCTCATCGTTTCATGCGATTGCCGCGACCGGACCCCGTGGACGGCGGCGCACGATCCACCGTCGATCACGATCCGACGCCATCCTGGATCGACTCGCGGCAACGCGCCCGACTCGGTCCGCCGTCGTGCGCCACGCATCGCGCGCCGGTGACGAATCGGGCTTCTTGCACTGACGCCGCACGCGCGGGAATCGGCCTCTGCTGGGCTTCCCGCCGATGCTCCAACTTAGCGCTCCGACTCCTCCCACCTCGTCGGCCGCAGCGTTCCGGAGGATCGGCCGCGTCCCGGCCCGTGGCTCCGCCGCTCTTCGTGTGCGCGCTGGCGCTCCCGCCTGGCGCTGGCGTTCCGCCATCGCTCCGCACCGCTCCGGCCGGTCCGCCGAGCACGATCGACCAGATCGCCTCGAGCGGCCTCGCCCACGGCGCCGGGTTCACGATCCTCCACGGCGATCGTCCCACGGCGACCGCGATCGTGGCGCCGGCGACACCGTGTGGATCTGACGAGCCTTGCCTACCGCTCGGTGTGGGCCACCGCTACGAGCTCGCGGTCGGTCTGCAGTGCGTGCTCGGAGCGCTGCTGCCACTCCCTGATCGCGTGGCTTGGCAGCCTCATGTTCGGCGGCAGCGCGTGGGCCGGCTCACCGGTGCTACCGCGGCCGCCGATCCGCTGCTCGCCTGGGCGTGCACGCGGCTCCGCACCGAGACGCTCTACTCGCTCCGCCCTGCTGATCGCCGCCGCGGCGGCGGCTGGCGTGGGTCAAGCGCACCGCGGCCGGGTCGTGCGCTGGGCGTCGGCATCACCTGGGGGCTCGCGGCGCTCGATGCAGGCGACCGCGATCCCGCTGGCGCTGCTCGTCACGGCGTGGGCCTGGGCCCCGCTCGGCCTCACCGTCGAGGGGCGCGATCGCTTGCGGCAGACCGGCCCTGATCCTGCTCGGACTGGCGATTGCCGTGGGCCCGTGGATCGCGCGGAACGTCTCTCGCCCCGGCGCGCCTCGTCCCGGTCACCACCGCCGCCGGTCTCCGAGCTGCTGGCCGGCAACAACCCCGAGGATCTGGGCGACCGGCGTGGCCGTCGCGGCGGGACTGGACCGTAATCGGATCCGGCCCGCATGCCGGCGCTGCCTCCTCCCCGAGGCCGAAGTTCGCTTCAGGAGCCGACGCGGGCCGGGGTGGTCGCGGCGAATCGGGCGCTGCGCTTCGCCGTCCCCGAGAATCGCGGAGTGGTGCCGGGCGATCACGTCTCGCCATAGCTCAGCGCGGCTGTGGGGCTCGTCGACCGACGATCCCGCCGCGCCGTAGGGGACGGTTTCAGGGATCGGCTCGAGCGCCTGGATCCGATCGCGATCTGGTCCGCGTTCATCCCGCCGCTCGCGCTGTGGGGCGTGGCGCGCACCTTGAAGAGCCCGCGTCGCTGGTTCCAGTCGCTGCCGGCCATCGTCATCGTCTACGGCCTGGTGCTTCCGGCGGTGCTGTTCTACCCTGGCGTCTCGCGCATGCGGGAAATCACCTGATCGTTGCCGTTCGCGCTGCTGTTCGCGACCGCGGGGTTCGGAGGACGCGCCGCCGGTGGCGCACGCGCGCGCGCGGTCTCGGGGTCGTCGAGGAGTCGCCGCGGCCTGGTGTGATCAGTGGAGCAGCGGCACGCGCTGCTCGTACGCCCGTCCCTGACCACGAGTCGGGCGAGGTGTAGACACCCGAGGCCACGGCCCGCCCGTCGTCGTCACGGCCGTCCCAGGTCGCCTGATGGGAGCCCGGCGGGAGCGCCGTCGCCCCCGTCACGGTGCGAACACGCCGGCCGGTGGCGTCGTAGACGTCGAGGCCGAACTCTCCGCAGCGCGCGCGAGCGTGTAACGAGAACGCCGACCGGTCCGTGCGCGGGCGACGGCGTCGGCGGATCGAAGCTCGCCAGGTGCTCGAGGGCCGGCGGAACCCCGGTCGAGGACTTTGCGGCGCGTAGTAGATGCGATGAACACTCTCCGCTGTTGTCCTGGAAGTTGACCGCGGTGCGGCGGCGGCAGTACCAGAGCGCGCCGTCCGGTCAGCTTCGAGGAGTCGCCGGCCCCGGCGACGCCCAGTCCCCAGTTCGTGGCGTCTCGGCTGCCCCGGCACCGGAGGAGCCAGTTCAGGAGCTAAGCAAGCGTAGCGTCTTCGACCTGTACACGCTGCATCCGGCCCCGGCGCCCGGGCGGCGATCGGCAGCCTGGTGGCGGGTGGGACATGGCACGCTGGTAGCTCGAGAACCACGGCGGTCGCACCTGGGCCCGGTGTCGAGCCGCTGGCGCGCGTCACTCCGCAGCCTTCGGCAACGACGAGCCGGAAACGGCTTCGAAGGGGGCGCACTACAGGAACGCCTTCGGCTGCTACTTGCACGGCCCCGTCTGCCCCGAACCCGCCTTCGCCGACCGCCTGATCTCGCTGGCGCTGCAGCAGCGCTACGGAACGGCGCATGGCGGCGCGCCCAGCGACGACCGCCTGGAAGACGAGGCGCACGCCGCCACCCATTCGCGCGTCGCGCTAAGACGGACTGTTCAGAAAAAGGTCGCCCGCCTCCCTCGCCATCACACCTGCGCCCGATTTGCCGCCGATCCGGCGTGTATCCTACAAATCGTCTCGTCTTGAGGCTCGGAGGCACTTTATATGATAGCAATAAAGCGACCCGCTGGAGCTCGAGGCGGCTCGCAGGCCAGACGCGAATGGTCGGGCTGGCTGCGCGGCCTGCCTCGTGCTGCCCCTGGCGCTGGTGGTGGCCATCGTCGGCACGCGCTGCTCTGCCTGCAGAACGGCCGTGGCGGCAGCGACGCCGAAGCGGGCTGCGGCACCTGCATCGGAGTTCTTAGCCGGCGGCTCTCAACGCCACCAACAAAGGCGCCAGCCGCCCCAAATGAGCCGGGCTGCACCCGATTTCGTGCTGCCATCGCTGGGCGGCGCACCGGTACGCCTCAGCGACGCAAGGCAAAGCTTCCACGCTGGTCAACTTCTGGGCCAGCTGGTGCGTCAGCTGCCGCGCCGAGATGCCGGACGTGATCGCCGCCTACGAGCAAAACCGCGGCGACGGCCGCTCTGGTCATGGGCGCCAGCTTTTGCGCGAGGCTGACGAGCGCGTGGCGATGCAGGCAGTTCGGGGTCACGTATCCAGAAGTGCTCATGGACCACAGCGGCCAGGTCGCGCGCACCTGGCGCATCAACCGAACCGACACGGGGCCTGCCGTCCAGCTACTTCATCGACGCGGCTCGGCGTCGATGCGCAAATCTACGGCGCGCTGACCGAAGGACCCTCGCCGACAGCTACCTCGCTGCCATCTCAAGGCGGCCGACTGGTGGCCAACGTGCAGACAGCCGCAAGCAACCCGCGCCTCGCCGAATCCGACCCGCTGCACTGGCTGTGGCACGCGCTGACGTCGAGTGCGCTGCGCTGGCAATCATCGCCTTCCGCAAGCATCTTCGCTGCTGGGCGTGCTCATTCCCAGACGCCCCTGGAGATACGCGGCAGCCCGGCAGCCGTAGAGGCCTGGCTGCAGTTCCAGCACGGCAAGTTCGGCTTCATGACGAGTCCCCATGGACCGGCTGGGCCTGTTCGACGTGTTTCGCTCGCTGTGGTTCGTCTCCGCCCTCAGGCTGCTCTCGTGGCCAGCGTCTGCGTCTGTACGGCCAACCGCCTGCCACCGATCTGGCGCAACGCGACCGGGCCACGAATCTGCGCGTGCCAGACGAGTACTACGAGCGCGGCCAGTCGCCGGTAGCGCTGGTGGCACCGCCGACCGACGGCGTCGAGGCCTTCGCGGCCAACTGCGGCGACAGCGCTACCGCCGTGACCCTGAACGCCGCCAGGAGCAGGCGCCACCTACCTGTTCGCCGACCGCTTCCCTGGGCCCAGTTCGCCCACCTTCGTCAGCCGCACCTGGCGTGATCCTGTTCCTCGTAAACGGCTTCGTGACCGTACTCACCTCCAAGGAACAGGACGTCTTCGTGGCGGGAGGCGACGCCAGCCAAACCGCCGTGTTCTCGCCCGGCGACCGCGACCGCATGCAGGTCTACGTCCAGGATTCGGTAGGCAGCTTCTGACCAAAGAACGACTTCCCCACCGGCTTCCGCACCACTGACCGTCTACCAGAACGGCAGGCAGGTGGCTGGGCATCGCGACCGTCAACCGCCGTTAGTACGGTGGCTTCGCCTTCCACCGATCCGTCTACTTCCCCGACGGCGCCGCACTGCAGGTCCGCGACGTTGCCAGCGGCTTCCGTGGTCTACCACGACGAGGTGCTGGCCCTCATAACGCTTTACTGCCACGACGCCCCAGGTCACGGTACGAGACGCGCAGGCAGCACTGTGCTGGACGACGCCATCGTGCTCCGACGGACACCATCCTGCGGACGTCGCTGGGACTCAGATCGAGGTGCCCGGCGTGGGCGCGGCTTCTGGATCGGCGCTCGACCAGGGCCCGCGGACCAGGGCTGGCGGCTCATCGTCTTCGAGACGGGCGCAGTCACGGCGCGCAGGCCGTCGCCGGGGGCCAGAAAGCGGACACAGACGGCCTGTCGCTGACGGCTTCAACGGCATGACCAGGCATCCCCGTCATTAGCCGTGTCAGGACGCTTTGCCAGCGCAGGCGGCAAAGCGTCGCAGAGCTCTCGACCGGGCCACAGGGCCCGCTGCTCGCAGTTGGACCGATCGGAGGGCGCTGGCGCTTCCGCTGCTGGGCCAATACCATCCCATGATCAGCGGCCTCGGTACACGTTCGAAGGCAGGCCGCGAGTTCTCCGGGCTGACCGTCCGGCGCGACCCCGGCGGCACTTTCATCTGGCTCGCGACCGGGATTTTCCTCCTCCGGATTAGCGCGCTGACCTTCTACGCCCAGGCGCAGGCTTGTGGGGTAAGATAGCCTCAGGCCAGGGCTTTGGGGCCTCGGCGGGCTGCAACATCGCAATCGAGGAGGGGGATCAGACAGGCAGCGGCGCGAAGTAACGCAAGAAACGACACCATGAGCGAGCTGCTTAGCATCACCATCGGCTCGGCCCCAACATCACCAGAAGCAGTGGCCTGCTGATTACCTGGCACGGTGTGTTTACCGCCCGTCGGCATCATCTTCCGGCGTCTGGCTGGCAGTTGGCATCGCCCTCCAGCCGTCGCATCGGCATCGACCCGACACCGCCTACACCATCGGCATGATCGTCGTGGCCTGCGGCATCGTCCGGTGCGCGCGCCGCTCTGCGATCGAGCGCTACGGCGACAGTCCAGCGCTCGACAGCATCGGCGACATCTTCAAGCTCAACGAAGGGGGTATCTCGATCTACGGCGCCATCATCGGCGGCGCGATCGGCAACTGGAGCCCACACCACGGCCTGTGGAAGAAGCTGCCCGCCGCGGTAGCGCCGACGCCGCGGTCTTCATGCTGCTGGGCATAGCCATCAGCCGCATCGGCGATCATCGAGGCGCGAGCACCTCGCCAAGGCGTCAACTGCCCTGGGCGCTGATCTACACAAACCCGCAGAGCCCGGCTTCGAGCATTACATCACGGTCGGCCCGACCCACCCGGCCGTAGGCTACGAGCTGCTCGGCGACCTGGCGATCATGGGCCTGCTGTTCCTGCTCTGGCGGCGCCAGCTAAAGGCAGCGTCATCTTCACGCTAGGCTTCATGCTCTACGCGATCATGCGCTTCGCCGTGAGCTTCCTGCGCGTCGATAGCAAGGAAGTAGTGGAGCCTGACCACGCCTGAGTTCATCTCGCTGCTCATAATCGCCTCTCGGTTCCGCTGCTGCTCTTCTTCCTGCGGCGCGATGAGCCGGAGGGCGAATCTCACCGGCCGAACAGGCCCGCCGCGCCTGTCCGCGCCGAGCGTCGCCGCCGCGTACGCGCCGATAGCTGAACCACCCAGGCGATGCGCCTCAAGCTCTACAACCGCCTCGACTGTGGCCTCTGCCAGGAACCTGGCGCGCGAGCTCTTATAGCTGCGAGTCGACTTCGACACGAGTCGATAAATGGAAGAAACCCGGCGCTGCCTTGACGCTACGACGATGCCGTGGCCGTCACTCGTGCTGGATGGGACTGAGATCGCGCGGGCGCCTGTAACCTCGGCTTCACTAAGATCGCTCTTACGCAGGCGAGGCGTACTAAAGGGCAGGCGCTAGATGGAAGGGCGGCAGCCGGGTCCGAGGTCGAAAGATCCAGTTCGCCTACCGCCCACTTCGCCACCTTCGGCAAGAAATGCCAGGCTTTGCATGGCCCCACACTGCGAGTCCGCTGCCGAAGTCAATTAAGCACCGCCCTGGCGACCGACGCCTGGGTGCGTCGGCTTCAGTCAAACTGGCCATACTACGAAACATCTGGCGGCTCGACCACCGCTTCCTGCTGCGGGCCAGAGCCGGGTCTGGCATCAGGCCAGACGACGCCCGGGCTGGCAGATCGGCACGCCCTGGGGCACCTGCTACCGCCTGCCCGCGCCCGTGACGTGTTGGCTTTTTTGCCCATCGAAAACACGACGGCGGAGATGCTGGCTCAGTGATACATGGTAAGCCTGTGGCAGGCGCTGGACCAAGCGCAGCGCGCCATCCAGACGGTCACCGTCGAAGGTCTGGGAAGGGCCCGGCCCAGGCAAGTTTTGGCAGAGCGGCTTGCCGCTAGTTAAGTAGTCGATAATAATGCGGGGGTCGCAAACTAGTTCTCGGTGAGCTAATGTTCAGCCGCCACGAACGCAGGCGTTAAAGGGCCGTGACCCCATCCGCTAAGTCTCTGCTCGTCCCCGTAGATGGCTCCGACGCGAGCATGATGGCTGTCGGGGATTCGCCTGCAACATGGCGCGGCGTACGCACGGCAACAAGGTACGTCGTGCACGTCATCGAAGTACGACGCTCGCTACCGCTCGATGCCACCGACCTGGTGGTCAACACAGCGCGGCGAGGATACTGAACCGGGCCGAGCATTGACAAGCGCCGGGACTCGAAGTCGCAGGCGACCTGCTGCAGGCCCGTGACGTAAGCCGCCGTAATGCCGACGAAGCCGTGGAGCGTCAGGCAGACGCCATTGTGCTCGGCGTGCGGTTTCAGCCGGCCCTTCGGCGAGTTCGAGCTGGGCAAGGTCCCCAGCCACGTGCTCAAGACGGCGCAGTGCGAGGTCATCCCTGCTGCGGATCGCCGGCCGAGTAGAAAATGAGTGTAATCATCATGAACACTTCGCCTGGGCGCAGAGCTGGCAGTGTCGCTTGAGGCTGACGGGCACAGCATCTCCGTCCCTGGACGTCGACAAGTACGCCTTCGATCACCTGCCGCCCAGCTTCGGGTCGCAAGATCTCGGCGATGGCACCGACCAGAACACGCTGCCGCTATCGGCGAACAGGCGTGGCATCAGCTCACGCACATCGCGGCCACGCGCGGCGACAACACCGCAATGCCATGGCGGCGCAGATCACAGCGAAACGTCTTCCACATCGAGCGCGTGGGCGGCGTGATCTTCGACCCCATCCGCGAGGTCTATCGCGAGCTCGACCTGATCACGATCGAAAGCCCGACCAGATCGAGCCTCGCTGCTGCGCAGATCCATCGAGATGGACGTCCTAGCCGTGTTCAATACGTAG